>ENA-OWOV01000180-OWOV01000180.1-gut-metagenome-genome-assembly--contig:-NODE-180-length-24937-cov-5.351689_pt1 | contig 24937 bp, 20 predicted proteins | sample MGYA00248247_ERZ651799 | MGnify/ENA primary metagenome ERZ651799 (study PRJEB26908, sample SAMEA4031712) | gut metagenome | biome: gut; feature: normal infant; material: stool | place: China | collected 2015...
CCGATCCGGGGCAAATCCTGACAGAGCGAAATGGTGCGGGCAGGAAAGACCCGATTTTACAAAGACCACCTGTTTTTTACCAATGCCTGTTTTTCTTTGCCCAGGGTTTACCTAAGATTTTCCTTACCGTGGTTTCCCCTCTTTCTCCGAACGGGTACAATAGAACCGTTCCCAAGAAACATTGCAACAGGGCCCGGGAGGGCTCAGGATAAGAGAGGAATTATCGTATGAAAGAACATAAAATGTCCCGCCGCAACTTCCTGAAAGTGGGTGCTGTGGCATCTGCCGCCGGTCTGATGACTGCTGCCCCTGTGGCTGCAAACGCTGCCGCTCCGGCTGCTTCCACCGCAGCTGACGAGGAGAACTGCTTTGATCTGTTCCGGAAGAAGCCAAAGTACATCTTCCTGTTCATCGGCGATGGCATGGGCACTGCCCAGATCCAGTCTGCCCGGTTCTATCAGGGCACTGTCACCAACAACGGTGCCATCACCGAGGCAGAGCTGAGCTTTACCCAGTTCCCGGAAGTGGGCAGTGTGACCACCTACGACAGCACCTCCTTCTGCCCGGACTCCGCTTCCACCGCTACCTCCATCGCTTCCGGCAAAAAGACCGAGAGCGGTGTCATCAATATGTGCCCTTGGACCCGTGATGTGCCCTATGAGACCATTGCGGAGAAGCTCCATAAGCAGAAGGGCTACAAGGTTGGCATTGTTTCCACGGTGAATATTGACCACGCCACCCCTGCTGCCTTCTATGCACACCAGAAGACCCGCAAGAACTACTATCAGATCGGCGTGGAGCTGGCAAACTCCGGCTTTGAGTATTTCGCAGGCGGCGAGTTCCAGAAGGTGAACGGCGACGGCACCGGCCCCAACAACCACGAGGTGGCTGCACAGGCCGGTTACAACGTTGTCACCACCCAGGCCGGTGCTGCTGCCCTGAAGGCCGGGGCAGGCAAGACCCTGATCATTGCCGAGAATCTGGCCGACGGCAAGGCCATGAACTACGCCATGGATGCCGCCGCAGGCGAGTGGCAGCTGACCGACTACGTCAGGAAGGGCATCGAGCTGCTGGACAACAAGAAGGGCTTCTTCCTGATGACCGAGTCCGGCAAGATCGACTGGGCCTGCCACGCCAACGATGCCGCCGCTTCCATCCACGATGTGCTGGAGATGAGCAACGCCGTGCAGGCTGCCGTGGAGTTCCAGCAGAAGCACCCCAATGATACCCTGATTCTCGTCACCGCCGACCACGAGACCGGCGGTATGGCCATCGGCTACAAGACCACCAACTACGATACCTTCCTGACCAACCTGGCCCACCAGAAGATGTCCTACGCAAAGTTCGATTCCACCTATGTGAACAACTACGTGAAGAATCAGACTCCCTTTGAGACCGCTATGCAGGACGTGAAGGCAAACTTCGGCCTGACCCTGCCCACCGACCCCGATGCCGCCAACGCAGGCAAGCTGCTGCTGACCGACTACGAGGTGGAGAGCCTGCGCACCGCTTACGAGCGCACCCTCAAGGTCGGCTCTTCCAGCCAGAGCAAGATGAGCCAGCAGGATTACGAGCTGTATGGCACCTACATCCCCTTCAGCATGGCCATCTGCCACACCATCAACCACAAGTCCGGTGTGGATCACACCACCTACGCCCACACCGGTGCCATGGTGAACCTCTACGCCCGTGGTCAGGGTGCAGACAAGTTCCGCGGCGTGTATGACAACACCGAGATCTTCCACAAGCTGGCTGAGCTGACCGATGTGCAGTAATTGACCAGACCCTTTGTACCCCAAAGCCCTCCGGGACGAGACGCACCGGAGGGCTTTTTGTGTAGGCCGGAATTGTGCACCCCGCCAAAAATCTGCCCCGCGAATTGGGAAAGATGATGGGAGTTGTGGTTGCAATGGGCCGGAAAAAGGCATATAATAAGACCATCAACAGAGTAAGGCCATGCGCGTTAAGTGCCGCATCAACGGGGAGTTGTGCTGCGGACGAAGGTAAGACCCGCGGTGCATGGCCTGCATCCCGCTGCTGCATGGACTTGGGTGCAGACGGGGCCGTCTGCGGCCCTGTCTGGATGTGAACCGTTGAATCACGCCCTCCTTTGTGCGGTTTGTCACAGGGGAGGGCGTTTTGCATTGCCCGCCCCGCGGTTCCCGAAACAGGGGAGGACAATTGATATGAACCATTCCAGAAATTCTGTCCGCAAGCTCACCATGCTGGCCCTGCTCACTGCCATGAGCATCGTGTTTGCCCGGGTGCTGAGCATTTCCACCGGCTTTGTCCGGTTTAACCTGGGCAGCCTGCCCACCCTGCTGGCCGCTGTGCTGTTCGGGCCGGTGGAGGGCTTTGCCGTGGGTGCAGTGGCCGATATGATCGGCGGCACCCTTTCCGGCTACGCCATCAATCCGCTGATCACGCTGGGGGCTGGCTCCATCGGCCTGACGGCGGGCCTTCTCTGGCGCGCTCTGCCCAACCTGCGGCTGGGCCTGCGCACCCAGATCAGCGTGTTTGCCGGCCATGCGGTGGGCTCCATTGTCATCAACTCGCTGGCACTCCACCTCTTCTATAACTATCCGTGGAGCGTGCTGGTGACCCGCATTCCCAACGCGCTGGTCCTGGCGGCGGTGAACACCGTGCTGGTGCGCCTGCTGCTGGAGAATAAAACGATCCGAGGCATTGCACAATGAACTATGAAGAAGCGCTGAACTATATCCACGCCGTCCAGTGGGCGGGGCACAAGCCGGGCCTGACCCGCACCCGGACCCTGCTGGCCGCACTGGGGAACCCGCACAAGCAGCTGAAATTCATCCATGTGGCGGGCACCAACGGCAAGGGCAGCACGGCGGCCATGCTGGCCTCCTGCCTGCAGGCGGCGGGTTACCGGGTGGGCCTGTATACCTCGCCCTTTATCAACCGGTTCAACGAGCGCATTCAGGTAAACGGCCAACAGATCCCGGACGAGGCGCTGGTGCGGCTGGTGGAGCGTGTGAAGCCCGCTGCCGATGCCATGACCGATATCCCCACCGAGTTCGAGATCATCACGGCATTGGGGATGCTCTGGTTCGCTGAGACAAAATGCGACATCGTGGTGCTGGAGGTGGGCCTGGGCGGCACGCTGGATTCCACCAACGTCATCGACCCGCCGGAGTGCGCGGTCATCACGGCGCTGGGCATGGATCATGTGAAGGAGCTGGGCCCCACCCTGGCCGATATCGCATCGGCAAAGGCGGGCATCATCAAGCCGGGCAGTCCGGTGGTGAGCTATGGCGGTGTGCCCGAGGCCGATGCCGTCATCGCCCGTACGGCGGCAGAGCGGCACGCGCCGCTGACCGTGGTGGATCTCAGCAGGCTGACCATCGAGGACGGGGATCTGGATGCTGTCACCTTTGATTTTGACGGCCTGAACGGCATCCGCCTGCCCCTGATCGGCAGCTATCAGCCCCGGAACGCCGCCACGGCCATTACGGCCCTGCGGGTGCTGCGCAGCCGGGGCTGGAACATCCCGGACAGCGCCATCCGCGCCGGTCTGGAACAGGTGCGCTGGCCGGGCCGGTTCGAGCTGCTGCGGCATTCGCCCGCCTTTTTGCTGGATGGCAGCCACAACGCCCACGGAATGCGGGCCACAGTGCAGAGCCTGCGGGACCGCTTTCCGGGGCAGAAGTTCGTGTTCCTGCTCAGCATCATGGCGGACAAGGATGTGGACGAGATGCTGGCACTGCTCCTGCCGCTGGCCGGGCAGTTCGTCACCGTGGCGGCCCATACCCCCCGCGCCATGCCCGCCGAGACGCTGGCCGAACAGATCCGCGCCCGGGGCGGCAGGGCCGAGCCTGCTCCCACCATTGAAGCCGGTGTGGCCCGGGCGGTCGCCCTTGGAGGCACCGGCCCCGTGTGCGCGCTGGGCACGCTCTACTTCTCCGGCGATGTGCGGGAAGCGTTTGCAAAATTGAACCAGTAAAGAAGAGGGGCTGCGGCACACGGGAAAAACCGGTGCAGCAGCCCCCTTTTTGCGGATTGGCTTACAAAAAAATGCCCCGCTGTTTTGTGATGCACAGAACAGCGGGGCAATATCATTTATGGGGCGGGAATGTGCTCAGGAGATGCGCTTCTGCTCAGGCCTTGCCTGCGCAGCCGAACAGCTCGATCTTCTCCTTGCACTTGTCAACGATGGCCTGAGCGCCGGGAGCCAGCAGCTTGCGGGGGTCGAAGCCCTTGCCCTGCTGATCCTTGCCATCCTCGATGTACTTGCGGGTGGCCTCAGCAAAGACCAGCTGGCACTCGGTGTTGATGTTGATCTTGGAAACGCCCAGGCTGATGGCCTTCTGGATCATCTCGTCGGGGATGCCGGTGCCGCCGTGCAGGACCAGAGGAATGTTGTTGGTAGCCTTGTGGATGCGGTCCAGAGCCTCAAAGTCCAGGCCCTTCCAGTTGGCGGGGTAAACGCCGTGGATGTTGCCGATGCCGGCAGCCAGGAAGTCGATGCCCAGATCGGTGATCTTTGCGCACTCAGCGGGGTCTGCGATCTCGCCAGCGCCCACAACGCCGTCCTCAACGCCGCCGATGGAGCCGACCTCGGCCTCGATGCTCAGGCCCTTGGAGTGTGCCAGAGCGACCAGCTCCTTGGTCTTTTCCACGTTCTCCTCGATGGAGTAGTGGCTGCCGTCGAACATGATGGAGGAGAAGCCGGCCTCAACGCAGGCCTTGCAGCCCTCGTAGGTGCCGTGGTCCAGGTGCAGGGCAACGGGAACAGTGATGCCCATGGTCTCTACCATGGAGCTGACCATGGCGGCAACGGTCTTGAAGCCGGTCATGTATTTGCCTGCGCCCTCAGAGACACCCAGGATAACGGGGCTCTTCATTTCCTCGCAGGCGGTCAGGACTGCCTTGGTCCACTCCAGATTGTTGATGTTGAACTGAGGCACACCGTAGTGGCCATCGCGTGCCTTGATCAGCATTTCGGTTGCATTTACCAACATTATTCATTACCTCCGCAAAATCATTTTGGGGTGAAAAAGCCGTTTTGGATACAAGATTGCGCATCCTTTAACGAACCTAAGGGTAGTATACCCCAATTACAGGATAAAATCAAGGCGGTTCCCGCGGCGTTTTCAACACAAATTCACATTGGGCATTTTGATGTTGGAGATTCTGGCAAAAACCACTGGATCTCCCTTCAAAAAATTGTCATAATTCCGACTTGAATTTTACAAAAAGTACGGTGAAAAGTTTGCGTGTCGAACCTGGGAGGTTGAAAACTCGGTGGAAACTGTGGAATTCCACCCGGAAAGTGGGCGTACAAACTTGATTTTTGAACATTTTCCACCGGGTTTTCAACATGTGGAAAAATTTGAGCCGAATTACCGATTGTATAGCCTGCTGAATGTGGAAAACTTTTGCCTTCGGCAAACATTGCGAAGAATGCCGGGGTATGCTATACTTTAGAATGTATCAGTGTCAAAATATAGTAAAACTGAAACAGAACGAAACCATGGCGCGGCTCAAACGGCCCGCCTTGCCATAGAATGGAAGGAGAACACATCAATGGACGAACAGAAAATGCCGCGCCGCCCCCGCCGCAGCAGCACGGAGGAGCAGCCCAGGAATGAGAGCCTGGTCTACGGCAAAAACCCCGTGACCGAGCTGCTCAAGAGCGGTTCCGGCGTGGATACCGTGCTGATCGCGGAGGGCATGGCCCCCGCTGTGGCAGCTTACTATACCGCCATGGCCAAGGAGGCCGGGGCCACGGTCAAGCGGGTGCATCCCAACAAGCTGCGCCTGATGACCGGCACCGAGAGCCATCAGGGCGTGGCTGCCTTTGCCAGCGAGATCGAATATGTGACCGTGGAGGACCTGCTGAACGTTGCCAGAGAGAAGGGGGAGCCCCCTTTCCTGGTGCTGAGTGACGGCATCGAGGACCCCCATAATCTGGGCGCGGTGATGCGCTCTGCTCTGCTGTGCGGAGCCCACGGCATCGTCATCCCCAAGCGGGGCGGCGCGTCCGTGACCCCCACCGTTATCAAGTCCAGTGCCGGTGCGGCCGAGCGCCTGCCTGTGGCCCGCGTGGCCAACATCGGCGAGACCATCCGCCGCCTGAAGGATCAGGGGGTGTTCGTCTACTGTGCCGATATGGACGGCGTGCCCCTGCGCAAGAACAACCTGACCGGCCCCATTGCACTGGTGCTGGGCAGCGAGGGCAGTGGTGTATCCCAGCTGGTGAAAAAGCTCTGCGATGGTGTGGTGCGGCTGGATATGGCCGCTCAGGGCACCGGTGTGGACAGCTTCAATGTCTCGGTAGCGGCTGGCATCATCCTGTACGAGATCCAGAGCCAGCGCGCCGCAGAGTAAGAAACAGCGGCCAGACCGCCGTGACCAGAACAGGGAGGGACTAGGATGCCAAAGGATGATAAGCGCAAAGAGCTGACACAGGAAGAGATCGATGCGCAGAACGAGAAGTTCCGCACGTTTTTCAGCACCAGCGTGGCACAGGTGCCCGAAGAGATGAAGCGCCGCGATGAGGAAAAGGAGAGCACCAGCAGCCTGCTGGGCAAGCTCTTTCACCGCGAAAAGGACAAAGATGAGCCTGCCGCCGCCCCGGCTGTGCAGAATGAGCTGCCGCCCACGGGTGAGATCGTGCTGGGCCATGAGGAAGAAGCCGAGGCCGGCCTGGAGCTGGCATTGGAGCCCGGAGAGCTGGAGGAAGCAGAGCCTGTAGCTCTGCCCACCGCGCCGGAAGCCCCCGCAGCGCCGAAGCTGGAACCCCGGCCCGCACCCCAGCCCGAGAAAAAGCCGGAGCCGCCCCGCCGCCGGGAACCCCTGACCCCGCAGGAGCAGCAGGAGGATGCAGAGATGGCCGAACTCAAGGCCATGCTCTATGGCACCCCCAAGCCCGCCCCGGTGGAGGAGGTGCAGGATGCCCCCGAAGAGGTGCTGGCCGTGGAGCCGGAAGCTCCCGCAGCGCCTGAGGGCCCGGCCATCCCCATGGTGTTTGCCGAGGATCAGTCGGTAAAGCAGGCGAAGTCTGCTCCGGAAGCCGCGCCAGAGGTTGAGCCGGAACCGGAAACGGCTTTCCAGTTCTTTGGCAAGGGCGCGGACGAGAACGAGCCGCAGGCCCCTACCCGCACCGAGGCCCCCAGCAAGGACGACAGCATGAGCCTGCCGCTGATGGGACTGGAAGAGGACGAAGCACCCGCCCGGCCTGCCGCCCCGGCAGAGGAGGCCCCGGCCCAGCCTGCTGAGAAAGCGGCCTCTGCCGCGCCGGAGGCTGCGGAGAAGCCTGAAGAGGAAGCCGAGCCGGAAACGCCCGAGCAGGTGGGGGAGAAGCTCCGCCGGATGGGTGCGGAGCTGACGCTGCGGTGTGTGCTGGAGGGCATCCTTGCCGTGGTGCTGCTCCACTTTGGCCTTGTTGCCGAGGGGCTGCTGGCCCCTGTGGCCTCCCTTGACCCCGTGATCGCCCCGGCGGCGTTCTATGCCGCCAACCTGCTCTTTCTGGCCGGTGCGCTGGCTGTGGGCTGGCCTGTCCTGCGGGATGGCCTGCAGGGCCTCAAGGGCCGCCCCAGTGCAGACACCATGCCGGCGCTGGCTGCCTGCGGTGCGCTGGTGCAGGCTGCGGTCGCCCTGCTCAACGCCCAGAGCTATCAGAACTCCAGCTGGACGCTGCTTTCCGGCGTGGCCGCACTGGGCCTGTTCCTGGCCCTGCTGGGCAGCCGTGTCCTGCTGACTGCCGTCAGAAACGGCTATGACCTTGCCGCCCGATCCCCTGAGGGGCTGCAGGGCGCATTCCGTGTCCGGGATAAGGACCTGATCCGGGTGCTGGCCCGGAGCCTGGATCAGAAAGACCCCTGGGTGCTGCTCAGCCGCCCTGTCCAGTGGGACGAGGCGCTGGTGGAGCAGAGCTTCGGGGAACGCGCCAGTGAGCGCCGCGCCCGCAAGACAGCCCTGATCCTGCTGGGTGCTGCCGTGCTCAGCGGGCTGGTGTTCCTGCTGTTTGGCGGCGGGCCCAACGGCATGGCCGCAGCCCTGACCTCCATGCTCTGCATGGGTGCACCGCTGTCCTCCACCCTTGTTGCGGGCATCGCGTCTCTGCGCCTGCAAAAGACCGCTGCCGCCGCCGGTGCCGTGGTGCCCGGCTGGGCCGCCATTGAGGAGCTGGGCGGTGTGGACACCGTGCAGGTGGATGCCGATGAGCTCTTTACCGCCGACAGCGTGAATCTGGAGGATATCCGCATCTTCAAGGGCGGCCGCATCGACCGTGCCATCCTCTATGCAGCCAGTATCCTCAACCACAGCTGCGAGACCCTGCGGGGCCTGTTCCGTCAGATCATCGAGGACCGCACCGAGATCCTGTACCCTGTGAAGGATCTGGAGGTCCACCACGGCCTTGGCTTTGCCGCCTGGTGCGATAACAACCGGGTGCTCATCGGCAACCGGCTGTACATGGAGCGGGAGGGCGTGCCCCTGCCTGAGCAGGAGTACGAGGATGAGCACTCCCAGAACGGCGCGCTGCAGATCCTGTATCTAGCTGTTTCCGGCAGCCTGCACGCCATGTTCGTGCTCCACTATGTGGGCGGCCGCAACGCCGCCCGCGGTCTGGAGGTGCTGCAGCGGGAGAACATCCGCCTGCTGGTCACCTGTGAGGACCCCAGCCTGACGGCCCGCCACATCACCGAGGCTTATCATCTGCCCGAGGGGATGATCACCCTGCTGGATCAGGAGCAGTGCAGCGCGCTGACCCCGGCCCGGCCGGACGAGACCGCCCGCTGCTGTATGCTGCATGATAAGGGCTTTGCCAGCCTGATCGGCGGCCTGCGCGCAGCGGAAAAGGCCCAGAACGCCGAGACGAGCGCCACCACGGTGCAGATGGTCTCGGTCTGGTTCTCGGTGGTCATCGGTGTTCTGCTGACCTACGCGGGCAGCATCGGCACCCTGTCGGTGGCCGCTGTCCTGATGTATCAGGCGGCATGGAGCGCTTTGAGCATTGCGGTCTGCGCTCTGAAACAGCATAACTGAGAAATATTCTCAAAATAAATAGGAATTATTCTTGATTTCAATTCGGAACTCTGGTATAATCAGTGCAGAAGGAACGCCCCGGCGGTCACCGGCGGCGAAATGATATACCGCACAAACAAAAGGAGAGCATGAATATGGAACTCAAGGGTACCAAGACCGAGAAAAACCTGTGGGAGGCCTTTGCAGGCGAGAGCCAGGCCCGCAACAAGTATACCTTCTTCGCCAGCGTGGCCAAGAAGGAGGGCTATGAGCAGCTGGCAGCGATCTTTGAGGAGACGGCTGCCAACGAGAAGGAGCACGCCAAGATGTGGTTCAAGGCCCTGAACGGCGGCTCCATCCCCGATACCATGACCTGCCTGGAAATGGCAGCCGGCGGCGAGCACGACGAGTGGACCGAGATGTACCCCCGGATGGCCGCAGAGGCCAAGGAAGAGGGCTTTACCCAGCTGGCTGCCCTGTTCACCATGGTGGCGCAGATCGAGAAAGAGCACGAGGAGCGCTACCGTGAGCTGGCCGAGAACCTGAAGAACAACAAGGTTTTTGCCCGGGAAGAGCAGCAGGTCTGGCAGTGCCGGAACTGCGGCTACACCTATATCGGCAAGTCGGCTCCCCTGAAGTGCCCGGTCTGCGCACATCCCCAGAGCTACTTTGAGCTGAAAAAGCACAATTATTGATCCTGTCCGGAACGCCGCAGCTCCCACGCCGGGACTGCGGCGTTCTTTTTGCACAAAATTTTCCGGAAAAACTGGTATAGTCCACGAAATCGGGTGCGAAAGCACAGCACTTTGGGCGAAAAACTTGACCCACATTGGCCGGACGTGTAAAATAAATCAATAGTGAGAAAAATCATGGACGCGAAATTTTTCCATGTGTGCGGCATTCCTTTGATCCCATGGGATGAAACAAGGAGGGAAGTTCGACCCAATGAAATGGAAATTCCAAACCGCGGGGCGGCTTCTGGCCCTGCTGGCTCTGAGCGGGGCCCTGCTGGCTGCCCCTTTGCCCGCGCAGGCCGCGCCCGGTGTGCTGACAGGCCTGACCGGAACCGGTTCAAAGCTGGAACTGGAGCTGACCGAGATGGAGCTGGAGATCACCGATGATGACCCCCGCCCCAAGGGCTACCTGTACACCAGCGGCCAGAGCGATTATTACTTCATCGTCTGGATGAGCAGCAACTCCAATGTTGCCACGGTGGACGGCGACGGCAAGGTGACGGGCCGCAATGCGGGCACTGCCATCATCACCGCCATCTCCGACCACGGCGAACGTGCCGCCTGCAAGGTGACCGTGACCCGCAAAAATGAAGAAGCAGCCAGAAAAAAGCCCACGCTGGATACCACCAGCCTGAGCCTTGTGCTGCAGTACAATGACCTGCACCCCACCCATCAGCTCCAGTTGACCAACAGCGACCACTCCTTCCTCTATGTCTACCAGTGGATGAGCAGCAACCCTGAGGTTGCCACAGTCAGCGACAAGGGCCTTGTCACGGCTCAGGCGGCGGGCACCACCACCATCACGGCAATGGTCTCCAACGGCCAGGCTTTGCGGTGCAGCGTCACGGTGACTTCGGATATCGGCAAGGTGACCTTGAACAAGAGTGACCTGCTGCTCCGCACCGTGGGCACCCAGGAGCGCCTGACGGCCACCGTTGCGGTGGAGGGCGGCGGCAGCGTGCCCATTACATGGGTCAGCAGCAACCCGGGTGTCGTTACCGTGGATGCGGATGGCGTGGTGACCGCCATTGCCGATGGAGAAGCCAAGGTCACGGCCCTTTCGCCCGCCGGACGCTTTGACGTGTGCAGCGTTGTGGTGGGCATGGCGGCGGAGAAGTACGAATCTGAAGCCGACCTTGCTGACGAGCTCAAGCTCCCGGACCCCTACGTAGCCGTAAGGCTGAATAAACTGGCATAAAGAAAAAGCACCCGCCCATGGCTGTTTTTGACGGCTATGGGCGGTTTTGCGTGTATGGAAACGGATGCGCTGGGAAAAACTTGCCGAAGAGGAATTTTTTTCAAAAAATATTTTGCGTTGCATGGTGTGATATACCTGACACATCCGGCCGCCTCCGGCAGGTGAAAAAGGACAAAATGGCCCGAATGTTGTTTAAGACAGGGAGCGGCTGCCCCACAGAGCGGCGAAATCTCTGCAAAAAAGGCGGCTGTCCGGCTTGAATGACACATTTAACAAAAATTTGACGTGAAGTGATTGAATTTGCAACTCTTGACAGAAGGCGGGACAAACCATTATCCTTTTATCCAGAGGAAAGTATTTTATGTCGCCAGACGTTGGAATGCCTGGTGGACAAGTGTGTGTCAGGAGGGAAAGAATATGACCAACTACCGGAACCGAATCGGGGAAGCCATTGCCTTTGCCCGGAACGTGGCGGGCAGATCCCAGCAGGAGCTTGCGGATATGCTGGGGCGGGACAAGCGCACCATTCAGAAATGGGAGCGGGGCGAGATCCGCATTGCGCTGGAGGATTATCTGGATGTATTCGATACTCTGCACCTGCCGGTGGGGCCCTATGAAATGTGGATCCGGCATCCGGAACTCTTTCCGCGCGGCATGGAGGATATCAAGGGCTTCAGCACGGAGAAAAAGCGGCGGGTACTGGCGGATTATTACCTGCATCAGGCTGCACCGCTGGAGATCGAGCAGGAGTATTACATCCTGTTCGGCGACCACGGCAGCAACAGCTGCGGCATCCGGCAGGAGCAGCTGGCCAACCTGCAGACTCCGCTCCGTGACCGCAAACGGATCGTGAACCAGATCATCGACAACTACTATGAGGCCCGGGCCATCGGACATCTGACCGACCCGGAGGGCCAGCAGCCAGTGATGCCCATTCTGGAAGCCTGCTACGATGCCAGTGCACGGAGCGTGGAAGCCAATGAGAACCGGTACAGCATCGGCAGCATCGAGGACTATCTGGACGATGCGGCAAAACCGGCAGAAGAGTGAACCGAACAGCAGACGGCCATGTGCAGCCGCCTGCTGTTTCTGCGTGCGGCCTGCCTGCGGGAAAATATTGTGAAATTTGCGGATTCCTGCTATACTTATCCTATTGATGAAAAAGAAGGGTGAGATAAATGGCATACAACATGGGCGGTCGGCGCTTCCGGCCGGTGGGCAGCGGAAAAAAGCGGACTGCGCCGCAGTACGGGCCGGTGGGCACAGGCTGCCCGTTTGTGGAGGAGGCCGTGGCGCGGCTGTACCGGGAGCAGAACGAGGAACATTTCTGGAGCCTGATGAACGCCCTGAACTATGCGCTGGAATTGCAGACCAAGGTACTGGTGCCGCTGGATGCGGCGGTGGACCCCCAGAGCGGGGCCGCCCCCTGGGCGCATCTGCCCATCCCGGAGGAGCGGGCCGAGGGCCTGCCGCCCTGGCTGCTCCACGCCCGGAAAGAGCGGCACTATCTGCCGCTGTTCACCTCGGTAAAGAACGCCGAGGCGGAAAAGGCCAGCGCCACCCGCCCCATGGTGGAGCGCAGCCTGCGCAGCGCCATGGAGTATGCGCTGGAAACGGACGGCATCGATGGTGTGGTGCTGGACCCGTGGACAAGCTCTGCCACGCTGGATGTCTCCCTGCTCAGCGGGCTGCTGAGATCGGAGCGGGGGAGCGACAACCCCGGCGCTCAGGAGCTGGAAGCCGGGCACGCCGCCGCCCGGGCCGGAGATTGGCCGGAGGCAGCGGCCCGCTACACTGCCGCCGCCGAGGCGGGCAGCGCAGAGGCGCTTTCTGCCCTGGGGGACTGCCTGTATTATGGCCGGGGTACCCGGAAGAATAAGACCCAGGCCCGGCGGATGTGGAAAAAAGCCGCGCAGGCCGGGGAGGTGCAGGCCATGATCGCCCTGGGGGATGACTGTGCCGCATCGGGCGGGGAGATGGCGGAGACCCTGCAATACTACCGCCGCGCCCAGAGCGCTGCCCGGGAGGTGCCGGACATCGCCTACACCCCGCAGGTCTGCCTGCGCCTTGCCCAGTACGAGACCCAGTACCTCTCCCGCAAAAAGGCGCTGCTGCAGGTGGCGGAGGCCGTGCAGGGCTTTCGGATCCTGCAGGCCGAGGGCGAAACGGATGCTGCCGACTGGCTGCGGGAGGCTGAACTGCTGACCGATCAGCTGCTGGCCGACGATAAAAACGCCTGAAACACAGTTTCTTTACATTTGTTCTAAGAAATCGTCATAGGAAACCGGTAAGATATTCAAGGAAATATTCTGCGCCGAAGAAAAGAGGACAAGCACTATGAGCAAAGTGATCGGAATCGACCTTGGCACCACCAACTCCTGCGTGGCGGTGGTGGAGGGCGGCAAGCCTGTGGTCATCACCAACGCCGAAGGCGAGCGCACCACCCCCAGCGTGGTGGCCTTTACCAAGGATGGCGAGCGTCTGGTGGGCGGCGCGGCAAAGCGCCAGATCGCCACAAACTCAGGCCGCACGGTGTCCAGCATCAAGCGGTACATGGGTTCTGATCACCGAGTGCATATCGATGGCAGAGACCTGACCCCGCAGGAGATCAGCGCCATGATCCTGACCAAGATCCGCCGCGATGCCGAGAGCTATCTGGGCGAGCCGGTGACCGAGGCCGTCATCACCGTTCCTGCCTATTTTGACGACAGCCAGCGCAAGGCCACTCAGGACGCGGGCCGCATTGCGGGCCTGAATGTTCTGCGCATCATCAACGAGCCCACCGCCGCCGCGGTGGCCTACGGCCTGGACAACGAAGCCCCCCAGAAGATCCTGGTCTATGATCTGGGCGGCGGCACCTTTGATGTTTCGATCATCGAGATCGAGGACGGCACCTTTACGGTGCTGGCCACCGGCGGAGACACCCATCTGGGCGGCGATGACTTTGACGAGCGCATCGTTGAGTGGGCTGTGGCGGAATTCCGCAGGTCTGACCGCATCGATCTGACCAAGGACCCCGCCGCCATGGGCCGCCTGAAGGAGGAAGCGGAAAAGGCCAAGAAGGAGCTTTCCAGTGCGCTTTCCGCCCAGCTGAACCTGCCGTTTATCGCGGTGGGCAAGGATGGCCCTCACCATCTGGATCTGAGCCTGGGCCGCCCCCAGTTTGAGATGATGACCGGTGACCTGCTGGCCCGCACCGTTCAGCCGGTGCAGAACGCCCTGCGGGATGCCGGGCTTTCCGCCAGCCAGCTGGGCAAAGTCCTGCTGGTGGGCGGAAGCACCCGGATGCCTGCTGTGGAGCGGCAGGTCCGGGAGCTGCTGGGCTGTGAGCCCAGCCACACCCTGAACCCCGATGAATGCGTGGCCATGGGTGCCGCCGTGCAGGGCGGCCTGCTGCAGGGCGGCGGAAAGCTGGCCGGTGCCACCGGCGCGGCCGCGCAGGGCCTTGTGCTGATGGATGTCACCCCGCTGACGCTGTCCATTGAGACGCTGGGCGGCGTGGCCACCCCCCTCATCACCCGCAACAGCATGATCCCCACCCGCAAGAGCCAGATCTTTACCACGGCCCGCCCCATGCAGACCAGCGTGGAGATCAATGTGCTGCAGGGCGAGCGCCACTTTGCCCGCGACAACAAGAGCCTGGGCAAATTCAAGCTCACCGGCATCCGCTCCGGCTTCTCCTCCAAGCCCCAGATCGAGGTCACCTTTGACATCGATGTGAATGGCGTGGTCAAGGTGTCCGCAAAGGATCTGGGCACCGGCCGGGAGCAGAACATCACCATCACCGGCAGCACTAATCTTTCTGAGAACGAGATCCAGCGCGCCATGGCCGATGCCGCCGCCTACGAGGAGGAGGATACCCGCCGCAGGGAGCGGCTGGAACTCCACAATCAGGCCGAGATGCTGGCTTACAAGGTGGATGAGGCCCTCTCCAAGTGCAAAAAGGAGCTGGACAAGGACGAGAAGAACCGAGTCAGAAACGACCTTGCCAGCCTGCGCCGCTGCCTGCGCAAGGATAAGCCCGAAAAGATGAACGAGACCGAGGAAGCGAACCTCCGGCAGGCAAAATCCCAGCTGGAAGCCAGTGCCAACCACCTGATGGTGCTGTACAGCACGGAGCAGGATGCCGGCCGGCAGTAAGCAGGCAATTCCCTACTGAAAAACTTCGTTGAAAGGGTTGACAAACCCGGAAGAGTGGGGTATTATGTATGCAATATCACAAAAATGGCTGTGAAGAGAAGAGTAGGTTTTCGCATTGATCCTTCCAGAGAGCCCGGGCGGTGGAAAAGGGCAGGAAACAGGGGACTGAAAATGGTCTCGGAGCCGCGGGGGCGAAGTGCAAGAGTGCTAAGCCTGCGACGGGAGCGCCCGTTACAGCGTCCGGTTGTCGCGTTGCAAAACGCCGCAGCAGTGAGGCTGTCTCTGTGAGGGGACAGTAAACCAAGGTGGTACCACGGAAGTTTTACGCTTTCGTCCTTGTGGGTGTATGCCCGCTGAGGACGGAAGCGTTTTTATTTTGCTTCCGGTGCAAAGGGTGCGGATTGTGCCGCACCGCACAAAAACATTTTTGTAAAAGTAGAGAGGGAAAACAAAATGTCTAAGATCACTCGTCGTAATTTTCTGAAAGTTTCCGGCGTGGCCGCTGCTGCCGCTGCCCTGACCGCCTGCGGCGGCTCTTCCTCCACCGCAAGCTCTGCCGCTTCCGGTGCTGCATCCTCTGAGGCTGCCTCCACCGCTGCCAAGCTGGACAAGATCAAGGTCGCGGTTCCCAACGACACCACCAACGAGGCCCGCGCTCTGACCCTGCTGGAGAAGAACGGCTTCTTCAAGCTGAAGGCAGATGCAGGCCTGACCGCCACCAAGAACGATATCGAGGAGAACCCCCTGAACGTCAATGTGGACGAGGTCGAGGCTGCTCAGGTGCCCAACGTCCTGCAGGATGAGGACTACGCTGTCATCAACTCCAACTACGCCATCTCTGCCGGTCTGGACCCCATGACCGACGCTCTGGCCATGGAGGATGGCACCTCTGCCTACGTCAACGTTCTGGTCTGCAAGGAAGGCAATGAGGAGGAGCCCAAGATCAAGGCTCTGATCGCTGCCCTGCAGAGCCAGCAGGTCAAGGACTTTATGACCGAGAGCTACGGCGGCGCTGTGGTCTCCGTTGTGGAGGAGCCCACCGACGGCTATGATCCTTCCATCGATTATGACGCACTGAACGGTGAGACTGTCAGCTGCGCTGCCACCCCCGCCCCCCACTGCGAGATCCTGGAGGTCTGCAAGCAGATCCTGGCCGACAAGGGCATTACGCTGGACATCCAGGAGTACGATGACTATGTGATCCCCAACACCATCGTTGAGGATGGCCAGTGCGACACCAACTACTTCCAGCATCAGCCCTACCTGGACAACTTCAATGAGGAGAAGGGCACCCACCTGGTCTCCGTTGCCGGCATCCACGTTGAGCCCATGGGCATCTACGGCGGCAAGCAGAGTGACCTGAGCCCGATCGAGGGTTAAGGAAACGCGGCTCGCCCTCTCAGTCAAAGCCTGACGGCTTTGCCAGCTCTCCCAAAGGGAGAGCCAATTGCAGCCCACAGTCAGCTGTTGTTGCGCCCGGAAGATGCAGTGCCTCCCACTTTGGGGGAGGTGGCATTGCGGAGCAATGACGGAGAGGGCAAGGACGTTACATCAAAAGGAGAATTCCTGTGATCGAGATCAAACACCTTTCCAAGACCTTCCAGATGAAGGACGGCGCAGTGAATGCGCTGAAGGACATCAGCCTGACCATCCCGGATGGTTCGATTTACGGCATCATCGGCATGTCTGGCGCGGGTAAATCCACGCTGGTGCGCTGCATCAACCTGCTGGAGCGCCCCACCGAGGGCAGCGTGGTCATTGACGGCGTGGAGATGGAAAAGCTCACGCCTGCCCAGCTGCGCCAGCGCCGCCGGGAGATCACGATGATCTTCCAGCAGTTCAACCTGCTGATGCAGCGCAGCTGCCTGAAGAACATCTGCTTCCCCATGGAGCTGGCAGGTGTGAAGAAAGAGGAAGCCGAAAAGCGCGCCAAGGAACTGCTGGAAATGGTGGGCCTGCCCGATAAGGCCAACGCCTACCCGGCCCAGCTCTCCGGCGGCCAGAAGCAGCGCATTGCCATTGCCCGCGCACTGGCAACTGACCCCAAGGTCCTGCTCTGCGATGAGGCCACCAGCGCGCTGGACCCCAACACCACCCACTCCATCCTGACCCTGATCAAGGACATCAACCGGAAGCTGGGCATCACGGTGGTGGTCATCACCCATCAGATGAGCGTTGTGGAGGAGATCTGCGATCACGTTGCCATTCTGGACGGCGGCGTTGTGGTGGAACAGGGCGAGGTGAAGGAGATCTTCGCCAACCCCAAGACCGCCGCGGCAAAGCGTCTGGTGGCTCCCAACGGCGGCAGCGCCGCCCGCGACCTGTCCAGCTTTGCACCGGACGATCATGTGGTGCGTGTGACCTTCAACGGTTCTTCCGCCGCAAAACCGCTGGTGGCAAGCCTTGCCGCCGAAAAGGGCATTCTGGTGTCGGTGCTCAGCGCCGATACCCGCGACCTGAGCGGCCAGTGCTACGGCTCTATGCTGCTCAAGCTGCCCGCTGACCTGGACGAAGCAAAACAGGCTGCTGCTTACATGCGGGCACAGCCCGGCATTACGGTGGAGGAGGTGACCGGAGAATGACCATTGCAGATTATGGCTTTGCCATCTGGGAGACCTTCTATGTGACGGTGCTCTCCACCGCGTTCTCTCTGGTCATCGGCCTGCCGCTGGGCGTGCTGCTGGTGGCCGGTGATAAGGACGGCATTCTGCCCCTGCCCGGCTGGCTGATGCACCTGCTGAATATCATCATCAACATCCTGCGCAGTGTGCCTTTCCTGATCTTGATGATCTGCGTCTTTCCGCTGACCCGTATCATCGTGGGCACCACCGTAGGCACCAAGGCCACCATCGTCCCGCTGGTGGTGGCGGCCTTCCCGTTTGTGGCGCGTCTGGTGGAGACCAGCCTGCGCGAGCTGGATGAGGGTGTGGTGGAAGCCGCCCAGAGCATGGGTGCGACCCCCTTCCAGATCATCACCAAGGTGATGATCCCCGAGTGCCTGCCCGGCCTGATCTCCAGCATGACCACGGCCCTGACCACCATTCTGGGCTACTCGGCCATGTCCGGTGTCATCGGCGGCGGCGGCCTGGGCAAGATCGCCCTTTCCTACGGCTACTACCGCTACCAGACCAACATTATGATCGTCTGTGTCATCCTGCTGGTGCTGCTGGTGCAGATCTTCCAGACCGTTGGCACCTTCTGGGCCACCAGAAGCGATAAGCGGCTGAAGAAGTAAAAAAAGTATCCGCGCCCTCTCAGTCTCGCATTCGCTCGACAGCTCTCCCAGAGGGAGAGCCTGCGCATCGCCAAGGTTTCGCAGGTGCTGGCCGTGAGCTGCAATTGGCTCCCCCTTTGGGGGAGCTGGCAAAGCCGGAGGCTTTGACTGAGAGGGTAAGACCCCCCGGCAGGAAAAATTCAACGTTTCAATTCCCCGCCGGAGGCATGTGCTCCTGCGGGGAATTGTGCTATTCGGACAAACCCAGTAAAGGAGTATGTTGCAATGAACCGTGATACCATCTGTGTGCAGGGCGGTTATACGCCCGGCAATGGCGAGCCCCGCCAGATCCCCATCATCCAGTCCACCACCTTCAAATATGCCACCAGCGAGGATATGGGCAAGCTGTTCGACCTGGAAGCCGACGGCTACTTCTACTCCCGCCTGCAGAACCCCACCTGTGACCTTGTGGCCAAGAAGATCTGCGAGCTGGAGGGCGGCACTGCCGCCATGCTGACCTCCAGCGGTCAGGCAGCCAACTTCTTTGCCCTGTTCAACCTCTGCGAGGCTGGTGACCATATCGTGGCATCCAGCACCATCTACGGCGGCACCTTCAACCTCATCTCCGTCACCATGAAGAAGATGGGCATTGAGGCCACCTTTGTGGACCCGCTGTGCACCGAGGAGGAGCTGAACGCTGCCTTCCGGCCCAACACCAAGGTGGTGTTCGGCGAGACCATTGCCAACCCCGCCCTGACCGTGCTGGATATCGAGAAGTTTGCCAAGGCTGCTCATGCCCACGGCGTGCCCCTGATCGTGGACAACACCTTCCCCACGCCGGTCAACTGCCGCCCCTTTGAGTGGGGCGCGGATATCGTGACCCACTCCACCACCAAGTACATGGACGGCCACGGTGCTGTGCTGGGCGGTGCCATTGTGGACGGCGGCAAGTTCGACTGGATGGCCCACGCCGAGAAGTTCCCCGGCCTGTGCACCCCGGACGACAGCTACCACGGCATCACTTACGCCGAGCGCTTCGGCAAAGAGGGTGCCTTTATCACCAAGGCAACGGCTCAACTGATGCGGGACTTCGGCTCCATGCAGTCCCCGATGAATGCCTATATGCTGAACCTCGGCCTGGAAAGCCTGCATGTCCGGATGCAGCGCCACTGCGCCAACGGCATGGCTGTGGCAAAGTTCCTCGAAAGCCATCCCAAGGTGGCCTATGTGAATTACTGCGGCCTGGAGTCCAGCCCCTACCACGCACTGGCTGAAAAGTATCTGCCCAATGGCAGCTGCGGCGTGGTCAGCTTTGGTCTGGCCGGCGGCCGCGAAGCTGCCAGCACCTTTATGAAGGAGCTCAAGCTGGCCGCCATTGAGACCCATGTGGCCGATGCCCGCACCTGCTGCCTGAACCCGGCTTCCAGCACCCACCGCCAGATGAACGATGAGCAGCTGAAAGCCGCCGGGGTGCCCGCAGAGCTGGTGCGCATGAGCTGCGGTCTGGAAAGCGCTGAGGATCTGATCGCAGATATCGCACAGGCTTTGGATAAGATTTAACGGTCTCGCCCTCTCAGTCACCTGCGGTGACAGCTCTCCCAAGGGGAGAGCCAATTGCGGCCCATGGTCAGCAGATGCTGAACCTGGGAGATGCGTTGCCTCCCCCTTTGGGGGAGGTGGCATTGCAGAGCAATGACGGAGAGGGCAAGCCATCTAAAGGAGTAACCATCTATGCCCCTCATCATCCCGAAAACGCTCCCCGCCTACGATGCCCTGTACGAGGAAAACGTCTTTGTCATGCACCGGGAGCGGGCAGCGTCCCAGCATATCCGCCCGCTGGAGATCCTGATCCTGAACCTGATGCCCACCAAGATCGCCACCGAGACCCAGATCGCCCGGCTGCTGGCCAACACGCCGCTGCAGGTGCACATGACCCTGCTGCAGACGGTCAGCCATGAGGCAACGCACGTTTCGGCGGCCCATCTGGAGGCCTTTTATAAGACCTTCGACGAGGTGAAGCATAACCGCTACGACGGCATGATCATCACCGGCGCTCCGGTGGAGACCATGGACTTTGAGCAGGTGGATTACTGGCCGGAGCTGTGCGAGATCATGGATTTCAGCGAGACGAACGTCTATTCCACCCTGCATGTCTGCTGGGGCGCTCAGGCGGGCCTGTACTACCACTACGGCATCCGCAAGGAGCTGCTGCCTGCCAAGATGTTCGGCGTGTTCGAGCACCGGGTCATCCGGCCCTCCAACCCGCTGGTGCGCGGCTTTGATGAGGTGTTCTATGCCCCCCACAGCCGCCACACCGCCATGAGCCGGGAGGATATCGACCACTGCGGTGCGCTGCGCATCCTTGCCGAGAGCGATGAGGCAGGGCCTTTCCTGATGAGCACCGAGAACGGCCGTCAGATCTTTGTCATCGGCCACCCGGAGTACGACAAATACACGCTGGATTCAGAGTACCGCCGCGATGTGGACAAGGGCCTGCCCATCCATGTGCCGGTGAATTACTACCCGGACGATGACCCCACAAAGCCGCCGCTGTTCCGCTGGCGTGCCCACGCCCACCTGCTGTATGAGAACTGGCTGAACTACTATGTCTACCAGAACACCCCCTACGATCTGGGCGAGATCCAGCGCGTAAAGCACGAATAAATGCACAAAAACCGGTATTGCGTCAAAATTGCGCGATACCGGTTTTTATGCTATACTGTTCCTGCGGCCCTTCTCCATTCCCCTAACCGCGGAAAGGAGGTGAACCCCTTGGAAACTCTCTCTACATTTATCCAAACCGTTGCCGCGCAGGTAGTTGCCTACTATCTGTGCACATGGATCGACGGTAAGATCGGCAAGGGCAGCAAACACTAAAAGAAGCCCCCGGTACTGACACTACCGGGGGCTTCGTGTTTCGGCATGAACCCGATGGATTCAATCTCTCTACATTGCCTATCTTTAGTATATGCAGTTTCGGGCAAAAGTCAAGCGATGAAATGCAAATTATTTTTTACGCCTTACCGGCTTTTTCTTGCGCACGCTGTAGCCAAAGGTGCCCAGCTTTTTGCCCAGTGCCAGATAGTCGCCGTGACTGTAGACGATGAGCTTTGCCTTTTCGAGACACAGCTTGCCGTTTTCGTCCAGCAGGCTTTCGTCCACATCACAGGCCACCACTTCGGCAAGGAACAGGTCGTGGCTGCCCAGCGGGATCACCTGAGTTACCTTGCATTCCAGATTGACCGGGCTTTCTTCCAGAATGGGGCAGTCGGTCAGTACAGTGCCTGGGGCGGCGTGCAGGCCGCAGGCGGCAAATTTATCCACATCACGGCCGCTTTTTACGCCGCACCAGTCCACCGAACGCACCAGCGCTTCGGTGGGCAGATTGATGGCAAACTGTCCGCTTTCCTGAATGAGGTGGTGGCTGTAGCGTTCCGGCCGAACGCTGATGGATACCATGCTGGGCTGGGTGCAGATGGTGCCCGTCCAGCCAATGGTGATGAGGTTTGGCTTTTCCAGCCCGCCGCAGGACACCAGTACCGGCGGTTCCGGGTTCAGCAGGGTGCTGCCGCGCCAGCTCTGTTTGCTCATCCGTGATACTTCCTTTCGTAGGGTGCCCAGGTGCGCTCGCTGATGATGTAGCGCGGGCGGGCTTTCGTCTCCATATAGATCTTACCGATATATTCGCCGATCACGCCTAGACACACCAGCTGCACGCCGCTCATGAAGCAGACGATGCACACGATGGAGGCCCAGCCGGCCACGCTGCTGCCCATGGCGGCACACACGATGGCCCAGATGACTCCGATAAAGCCGACCAGGCTCACGGCGATGCCTGCCCCTGTAATGATGCGGATGGGCTTGTTGGAAAGGCTGGTGATGCCGTCAAAGGCAAGGGCCAGCATCTTGCTCAGCGGATAGTGGCTCTCACCGGCAAGGCGCTCATGGCGCTCGTAGGTGACAACATCGCTCCGGAAGCCCACTAGAGGCACCATGCCGCGCAGGAAAATGTTCACTTCCCTGTAGTCGGCAAAGCTTTCCAGCACACGGGTGCTGATGAGGCGGTAGTCTGCGTGGTTGAACACGATGTCTGCGCCCAGAGCGTTCATCACATGGTAAAAGCCCTCGGCGGTGAAGCGCTTGAAGAAGGTGTCTGTATCGCGGCGGCTGCGCACGCCGTAGACCACCTCGGCACCGTCCAGATACTTTTTAACCATCTCGTCCATGGCGTTGATGTCGTCCTGACCATCGCAGTCGATGGAAATGGTAACATCACAGGTGCCGCTGTGCAGTGCCTCCATCAAGCCTGCCAGCACGGCGTTCTGGTGGCCGCGGTTGCGGCTCTGGGAAATGCCGATGTAGTGCTCGTCCTGTGCGGCAAAACTCTGGATCAGTTCCCATGTCTTGTCTTTGGAGCCGTCGTTCACGAACAGCACCCGGCTCTTCTCGCTCACAAGGCCCTGTGCGGTCAGAGAATGGATCTTTTCCAGAAACATGGGAGCTGTAATGGGCAGCACCTGCTCCTCGTTGTAGCAGGGGATCACGATCCATAAAATCGGTTTTGACATATTTAAAAATACTCCTATATTAAAAATAACAAGATGATGCCGCTGACGGTTACGGCCTTCCAGTGAAAAAGAGTTTTAGAAAAATCCGTAGATTTTTCTAAAACGCAAATATAAAAATAAAATTTCAGCTGAATACAGCCAAAGCGCACGCGGCGGCTATTCAAATGGTCACTGCACCATCTGCTTCAACACCTCAGGTTCCAGCAGTTTGAAGCTGCTCTTGTAGGTATCCAGCAGGCCGTCCCGCTGCATCTGGCTCAGCTCACGGGAGAGGGCACTGCGGTCGCAGTTCAGGTAATCTGCCAGCTGGATGCGGGAGAACGGGATGCTGAAGGTCAGGCTTCCGGCCCGTTCGCTCTCGCTCAGAAGATAGGCGCACACCTTGGCCCGCAGGCTCTTGAGCAGCAGCAGGTCTACCCGGCGGGAGAGCAGGAGGTATTTGTCGCTGATGGTGCGCACAAGGTTCTGAAGTACCCGCTGGCGGGCCGGGTCGGCCCCGGGCAGCAGAAGCTTCTCGTAAGGCACCAACAGCACCTCGCAGGGGGCCGAGGCCATCACCGTTACCGGGCTGGAAAGGCTCGAGCCGCCCAGCACGTCGCCGAACACACCGCCCGGCCCCATCTGGCTGATGGGCAGACGCGCCCCGCTGGCGGCGGGATGGTAGGCCTCGATGGCGCCGGAGAGCACCACGCCCACCCGGCGGTTCGACTGTCCGGCCAGTACGAGGGTCTCGCCCCGGCTGTAGGTGCGCAATACGGCCCCCACTTCGCCCAGCAGGACCCGGAGCGCTTCGGCTTCCAGCCCGGCGAACAGAGAGGTGGATTGTAACAGCGGAAGATAATTTTCCATACCCATTCCGTGAGGTTTTCCCCGGGCCCTCACCGCCCTTCTGCGATTCCGTTGCATGTGCAACGGTATTTTTTCTCTTATTATAGTAAACTTGAGGGCGTAAAGCAAATGGTTTTGCAAATTTTTTGCGGGAAAATTTCTCCCAATGAAAGTGAGGAACGAAATCCTATGAAAAAACTGACATCTCTGCTGCTGTCGCTGGTGCTGATGGTCAGCGTGCTGGCCTGCGGCGCATCGGCCAAGACGAGCAAAAAAGTGCGCATCGCCGGCCTGAAAGGCCCCACCACCATGGGCCTCGTCAACCTGCTGAGCATGGAGAAGGACGGCACTGCTTCCCTCGACTATGACCTGCAGCTCTACGGCGCTGCCGATGAGATCGTGCCGAAGCTCATCAAGGGCGAACTCGACATGGCCGCTATCCCGGCCAACCTCGCAGCGACCCTCTACCAGAAGACGAACGGCGGCATCCAGGTCATGGCCGTCAACACGCTGGGCGTCCTCTACGTTGTGGAGAAGGGCAATACCGTCCACAGCTTTGCTGACCTCAAGGGCCGCACCATCCTTTCCACCGGCAAAGGCACGACGCCCGAGTACGTCCTGCGCTATCTGCTCAAGAAGAACGGCCTCGACCCCGACAAGGACGTGAAGATCGAATACTACAGCGAGGCTTCCGAGGTCACGGCCCAGATGGCCGCTGCCAGGAAGGATGCCATCGCCGTCCTGCCTCAGCCCTACGTCACCGCTGCCCAGATGAAGGACAGCGGCCTCCGCGTCGTCCTCGACCTGACCCGCGAGTGGAACAAAGTCTGTGACACCCAGCTCATCACCGGCGTCACCGTGGTGCGCACCGAGTACGCAAAGCAGAACCCCGACGTCATCGCAGCTTTCCTGACCGACTACCAGAAGAGCGTCAAGGCGGCGAACGAGGACATCGCCGGCACCGCCGCCCTCTGTGAGGAAGTCGGCGTGGTGGCCAAGGCTGCTATCGCCAAGAAGGCCCTGCCCAAGTGCAACATCGTTTACCGCAACGGTCAGGAGATGAAGAAAGACATCTCTGCTTACCTGCAGGTGCTCTACGATGCCTCTCCCGCCGCCGTGGGCGGCAAACTGCCGGACGATAACTTCTACTACACCGAGCCGTCCGTCCTGCGCAAGGTCATGGCGGCTATCCGCAATTCCGCAAGGTAAGCTTTGAAACAAAGAAGGGGCTGCTGCACATCGTTTTAGCCGAAAGTGCAGCAGC
>ENA-OWOV01000192-OWOV01000192.1-gut-metagenome-genome-assembly--contig:-NODE-192-length-23957-cov-3.749749_pt1 | contig 23957 bp, 15 predicted proteins | sample MGYA00248247_ERZ651799 | MGnify/ENA primary metagenome ERZ651799 (study PRJEB26908, sample SAMEA4031712) | gut metagenome | biome: gut; feature: normal infant; material: stool | place: China | collected 2015...
AGTCCGTTGACCAGGAAGTTGCCCTGGGGCTGCCCGTTGGGGTACATGGGAATGAAGGGGTAGACGGTGTCCATGGCCGTGATGTTGAAAGTGTTGTTCATGGCAATGAAATGATGTTTGTTCAATGGTTGCGACTACCATGAATCAAAACCAGCAACGTAAACACGCCGGAGACGTTAAGAAAAAGCGTCCCGTACAGAAATGTAGTGAGGGAGGTATCCGGGGCAATTCCTGCTTTTGATTGCGTGGTCCGGTCTGGTAGTGTACGAATACGGCAGTGAAGGAGCGGAGCGTTCAGGATTGTTTCATGGCCCGGTGTTTCGCCCCGGAGAAGGGAAAGGGGAGCCGTCCCGAAGCCTGGAGGCGGTTGAAAGAGGCTTTGGTGAACAATTTGCTGGAACGGCAGGCGGACCATGAATTCCGTCTTCCGGAAGGATTCTCTTTTTCCCTGCGGGAAGAGGATGCTCACCGGGCTGTTACTCCTTCCGTGCTGGAGGGATTGCTGGAACGCTCCCTGACGGATGGCCGCCGTTCCGGAACCGTGTATACTCCCGGCTTCCTGGTCCGCTGGATGGCCCGGGAGGCGGTATCCTCCTGGCTGGCATCCAGATTGCCTGCTCCCCGGAATGGTAATGAGGAAGCCGGGTTGCTGAGAAATATCCGGGTGCTGGATTTATCCGCCGGGGCGGGGGCATTCACCATGGGAATGCTTCGGGAGCTTGCCGCGCGCAGAAAGCGTCTGGAGCCGGAATATGCGGAGGCCGATTTATTCCGTGCCATTCTGGAAGAGAATATTTACGGGGTGGATGTTTGTGCGGAGGCTCTGGAGGTGGCCCGTTTCCGTTTTCACTGTGCATGGCTAGCTGCCGGAGGAAAGGGGGATTTCCGGGACCACCTGCTGTGCGGGGACAGCCTGGACATGTCTGCGGATGGCGTCTGGCGGCAGGGCCTTTCAGCGGTGATGGCGGACGGAGGCTTTGACCTGGTAATCGGGAATCCCCCTTTTGTCGGGGAAAAAGGGAACAAGGAGCTGTTTGACCGTCTGAAGTCTTCTCCGTTGGCTTCCTATTGTTCTTCACGCATGGATTACTGGTACGTGTTCGCCTGTGTGGGTCTGGATGCCCTGAAACAGGGGGGCGTGATGCATTTGGTTGTTCCCAACAGGTGGATGGCGAATGCCGGAGCGGTTCCCCTTCGCCGCAAGCTGCTGGAAGATTGCGGATTGCTGCGTTTGTCGGATTTCGGGGCTTGCCGGGTGTTTGAAGCCGCACGGGTTCATACCATGACCGTTCTGGCGGAAAGGAAGGGGGATGGGGGAGGACTCCCGGTTCCGGAATACCGCCGTTTTTGCGGTCCTATGGAAGAGGTGGAATCCTTTCTGGAACATGAACCGTACTGCCGGTTTTCTTTGCCGGAAGATACAGGGGCATGCGTCAAGGAAGGATTGTTTTTCTGCTCCGCAGCCGAATGGAACGTTCTGGAGAAGATGGAGAGATGCCGGAATTTCAGGCTGGATGCCGCAAAGGAAATGACGCAGGGGATTGTTCCGAACCCCGATGTCGTTTCCGCCCGTGCGCTGGAGAGCCTGGTGCCGGAGGCAGTGCAGCGGTCCGGCGTCCGGAGGGGGGAAGGGGTGTTTGTAGTGCCGCAGGGGTATTTCAACCGGCTGCCGGCAGTGGAACGGCGTTTTCTCAAGCCTCTGTATGAACCCGCCCTGGCAGGAAGATACGCGTTGAAAGCTCCGGAGAAGGTGTTGCTCTATCTGACTCCGTCCAACGGGTCGGAACAGGCCGTCACGCTTCTCCGGCATCTGGAAAAGTTCCGCCCCCTGATGGAAGCCCGGCGGGAAACCCGCATGGGCCGCATGAAGTACTATCATGTGCACTGGCCCCGGAAGGAACGGTTCTTCCTTCCCGGTCCCAAGATTCTGGCTGTCCGGAAGTGTGCACGGCCCACCTTCTCCTACACGGAGGATGAGGCTTATGTAATGATGGCGTTCAACGTGATACGCACGGAACGCGTAAGCATGAAGTACCTGGCCGCCCTGTTCAATTCACGTCTCATGCAGTTCTGGTTTCTCCGCAGGGGGAAGATGCAGGGGGACTTTTTCCAGATGGATACGGCACCCATCCTCCGCGTTCCCATCCGGGTGCCCGGCCTTTCCGTGCTGCGGGAGGTGGAAGAGCTGGCGGATACCCTCACGGCCCGCTATTGCCCGGAAGGGGATGAACGGATGAATGAGCTGATGGAAGGCGTTTACGGCCTCTCCCGGCAGGAACGGGAAGTGCTTATTCAGGCGTGCTCTCCACCGCGGGCCGGGTGGGGAAGCATGCCAGAATGAGGAGGAGCAGCCAGTAGGCGGTAGAAATGATACCCAGGAATTGCGTCGCGGTTCCCCCTGGATACTGGAAGCGCTCCAGGATGGCCCAGTTAAGGAAAATAATGACGCCCAGGCCCAGGTAACCGTAACCCCACGCCGTGTTGAAGCCGGCGTCCCGAAGCCTTCTGATAGTGACGCCCAGGGTAGGAAGATAAAGGACCAGCAAGACGATTTGGGTAATGAAGAAGAAGGAGGCTATTCGGGTAAAAAGGATAGCCTGCATTTGTTCCGGGTCCTGCATGGCCGCCAGTTCTCCCCACGGAAGAGTGACCGCGACGATGACTCCGCCGACAAGACTGAAGATGAAGGAGAAGAGGTTCATGAAAAGGAAAAAGCCCCAGAACTCTCGCCGGGGAGCCGTTCCGGAGAAGGCGCAGTACTTTTTCGTCAGGCACAGGATGAAGTATTTCCAGAGAGAGGGTCGTGTTGTAGTGTCCATAGCTGCCGCTTTTCATAACATGGCTTTTTGAAAAACAGCAACGCCAAAAGAAACATCCGGGCTTGATTTTCGGAGGGCCCCCCTTAAGGTGTGCGTCCTGCAACCTGTTTGTTGAGCCTATGATGAAGCCTGTTTTTCTGGGGAAATACCTGCTTGCCGCCTGCTGGTACGCCGCTTTTCCCGCGGCGGAGGCCGGCGCGGGAACGGCGCAGCTTCACCCGGCTTCCGGGGATTCTCTGCCGTCCCTGTGCCGTGTGCTGGACCGCGGGCCCGTTCTGTACCGGGATGATTCCTCATGGATCAGGAGGGTGAAGCTGACCCTGATTGGCCAGTACCAGACGGCAGCCGTCAGCCCCAATGGAGCCAACAAGTTCTGCCCTTCTTCCGGCGGCCATAACAGCGAGTGGCGCCGCGCTTATCTGGGCGGCGACGTTGTGATGGGGGACGGCTCCTGGCGCCTGTCCAACCTGACGAACGTGGGGGATCTGGAAGGCCGCCACCGCGAAGTGCGCGGAGAATGGACCGGCAGCCGCACGGAGTGGTCCCTGTATGAGCTTTATCTGGAAAAGACCATGCCCGGCGTCAAGTTCAGGGCCGGGAAGCTGACGCCGCACCTGACGTCGGAATACTGCCTGGCTTCCTCCCGGATTAAAACGGTGGAGAGGTCCGCCCTGTGCAATGAATTGATTCCCATCTCCAACTGGGGGCTGGAGGCCAATTTCCAGAAGGACGCCAGGAGCCTGTACCATTCCTACGGCGTTTACCTGAACGCGAATGGTACGGATTTGAAGGATGAAATCCAGTTTCATTCCGCGGATAACCTGTTTGCCCTGAATGCCATGAAATGGAAGGTGGCTTCCCCCATGTGGGACAGCCAGACTCTGGGGTACCAGTACGCCCATAATTTTACGGAGTGGCGGGGAAGGAAGGTTCCCTCCTCTTCCGATTACTGTGGAACGGGCGCGCAGGACGTGCTTTCCCTGAGCTGGGACGCCAGCCGCGGCGCCTTTTCCGTGATGGGGAACCTGCTGGCGGGCGTGGGGATCGTGGGCCAGCCGGGCGCAAAGAACGTGTACGGTCTGGTTCTCCAGCCCGTTTACCGGATTTCCCCCCACTTGGAAGGCGTCTTTCAGTACCAGTGTTCCTTCGGAAACCGCTCCGTGAAGCTGAATACGCGGTATGTGCCCAGCGTCACCCATTACCCCGCGTGGGTGGACAGCATGCATTCCTTTTACCTGGGGCTGAACTGCTACCTGTGCCCGGAAGCGGTCAACGCGGTGAAGCTGATGCTGGCGGTGGAATATGTCACCAGCCGGGTGGACTCAACAACGGCCAGGGCCTTCAACGGATGGTCTGTTTTCGGGGCCGTCCGGTTCAAGTTTTGATCCCCTCCTGCCGCTATTGCAGTTTCCTCAGCACAGTGGGCTGGTAAGCGGGAAGCGCCGGAATGGGAACGTATCCGGGGGGGAGCTGGTCCCACACGGGATGCATGGGCTGGGTGTCCGCTTCAAAAATGGCTCCATTGAAGGATTTAATGATGGTGCGGATGGCTCCGGACGGCGCCGGCTGAATCACAAAGGGGCGCGGCTCCGATTCCGGAAGGTTCATGTGCAGGTTGACTTCCGCTTCGTTCCAGGCGGGCCAGACGTCGGAAGGCGTGGAGATTTCACGGATTTCCGTATTGGTGGCGGAGCGGGGAGTGTGGAAAAAGGGGCTGTCCGGGTCTCCATCGTTCAGCCAGACTTCCTCGTCCGGCGTCTCCGTCGTGATGATGAGCCCTTCCTGGTTGTCCGGATGGTAGAATTCATAGCCTGACCGGGCATTGCCGTCCGTTTCCGTCCTGTCGTCATTCATGTGGATGCTGATGGCAGGCTTGCTCCGGGAAGCGGCCTGCCCTAGTTGGGACTGGAAGAGGGCCGCCTGCCGCTTCAGGGCTTCCGGAGAAGTGCCTCGCGCGTATTTGGGGAAGAAAACGCTCTTGGTGTCTATTTTTCCAGGGCGCACTTTCACCGGTTCATCCGACAGTTCAAAGATGTATTTTACAGGAAGTTCCGTTGCGGAACCCCGGTAACAGAAACTTCCCAGGGACGCCAGGCCCAGGCACGTCAGGAGATACAGGCGCGGTACGGATTTCATCAGAGGTTGAACTGGTTCCAGTAGAACAAAAATAGGGAAATATTCAATGCTAAAAGAGAAAATCCCGCTTCCGCGGCGGCAGGAGGCATGTTGTGCGTCCCCATGCGGGGACGGCTGCGGCATTTCCGTCATTTCTCTTCTTGGCAGCTCCGTGCGGCTGTCCTATGGTAATGCGCATGATGAAAAAAATTGCCGTCTTGTGCGTGGCCGCCTCTGCCTCCCTCCTGTGGTGCGGGTGTGACCGCAAGCCCGCTGCCGGGGAAAAGCAGGCCGCCCCTTCCGGGAAACGGGAAGAGCCTGCCGAAGAAAAGGGGGAGGCCGCAGCCTGGCGGGAACGCCTGGACGCCGCCTCCGCCAAAGCCGCCCGTGAGAAAGGGAATGACAGGGAGCACGTGAAGACGCTCAATGACGTGGCCGCCCTGTATGCGGAGGGATTGCAGAACGGCTGGGCCCATCCGCTGGATGTGCGCTCCTGGTGTGACTCCGTGGCGGAAACGGGTTCCGGATATTCCGGGGAGACGGTTATCGGCGCCATGTTCCTGTACGGAACCGGCGTCAAGCGTGATGCCGGAGCGGCCAGGGAGTGGTTTGAATACGGGCTGGCGCGTCCAGGAACCCAGCGGGGGAATGCCCTGTACATGCTGGGCATGATGTATTTCAAGGGGGACGGCGCGGACCAGGACCGGAACAAGGCCCTGGAGCTGTGGCGCAAGGCGGCGGATGAAGAGCATCCGGCGGCCATGGGCCTGCTGGGCCGGGCCTACATGGAGGGGAAGCTGGGCTTTGACAAGGATCCTGCTTCCGGGCGCGTATTGCTAGAAAAGGCCGCCAACGGGGGGAATACGCCTTCCTCCGTCTATCTGGGGAATATTTATGCGAAGGGGGAGGGCGTGGAGCAGGACATGGAGCGCGCGATGAAATGGTATGAGCAGGCGGCCTCCGCCGGGGACGCCCGTGCCCAGTACATCGTGGGACTGGCGTATCTGGAAGGCTCCGGCGTACCCGTGGATGAAGGCAAGGCGTTCAACTGGCTCCGGCTGGCCGCCGGGCAGGACCACGTCAACGCCATGCTGATGCTTTCCGTCTGCTACAGCACCGGAAAGGGAACCCCGCAGGATGCGGACATGGCGGAAGTCTGGAAAAAGAAGGCGCTCCAACTGAATGCGGAGCGGGAGGGCAGCCGTGTCCCGCAGACGGAGGAACGCTAGTCTTCCCGGATTTCCCGGTTCAGGAATTCCAGGGCCTGCCGCCGTTCCAGAATGATGTTGCCCCGGTCGTCCGGGATGACCAGCAGGCCGTCCCGGTGTTCCAGAATGGCGTGAAGCATGGCGAACACATGGCCCAGCGCGCATTCGTCCTCCAGGATGAAACGCAGCATCTTGGTGCGTTCCCCTATTTGCCGGAGGGCGGAGCGGTCCCTTTTGAAGGCCTGGCGGGCATCGTCCGTTTCCATGATCCAGAACACGTCAAGCTGGGATTCTCCCTCTTCGTCCAGGTATTCCCCTTCCAGCACATGGTCCGGCGCGTTTTCCGGCGCGCCGGAAAGGTTCAGCCGGAAGCAGGCGTCCAGGCGGAACATGTTCTTCTGCAATTCCTCCGCCGCCGGCAGGGGGGCGTCCTGAATGAAAAGCCAGAATTCCTGTTCGTCCGGGGCAGGGGCGGCGTGCGTCATGGGCGGATTGTGGCATTCCCGCGGCGTTTTCCCACCCGGATTTGTGACATTGAGGCGGTGCGTGCGGATTTTTGGATGTTCAAGGGCTTCCCTCCCGATTAAAAACAGGGGCATGAGTATTCCCGTAATGATGACGGTTGCCGGTTCCGACTGCTCCGCAGGGGCCGGACTTCAGGCGGATATGAAGGCGGCCCATGCCATGGGGGCGTTTGCGCTCACGGCCGTCACCTGCGTCGTGTCCGAGGCGCCGGGACTGGTGCGCGGCATCCAGGAGGTGGACCCTGAGCTGGTGGCGGACCAGGTGCGCATCAATCTGGAGCATTTTCCGGTAAGCGCCGTGAAGACGGGCATGCTGTACTCCCCGGCCATCGTCCGTGCGGTGCATGAGGTGCTGGCAGGTACGGGTATCCCCGTTGTGGTGGATCCCGTCATGATCGCTACGGCAGGAGACCGGCTGATGAGGGAGGAGGCTGTAGCCGTTTATGAAGAACTTCTGCTGCCGGGCGCGGCCCTGCTGACCCCCAATCTGGATGAAGCCGCCGTGCTGCTGCGCTCCTCCGTCAACCCTGAAAGGGATGAACTGCCGGAGGCTGCCGCGCGCCTTGCCATCAGGTACGGGTGCCCCGTCCTGCTGAAGGGCGGCCATCTGGAAGGAGACTGCCGGGACGTGCTGGCCGGCCCGGACGGCCGCATGCTGGGGGAATGGAACCGCCCGCGCGTGAGGGATGTGAGCACGCATGGAACGGGCTGTTCCCTGTCCGCCGCCATCGCGGCGCGGTTGGCCGCCGGGGACGGACTGGCCACGGCGGTGGAGCGCGGCCTGGAATTCATTGCCGCCGCCATCCGGGACCACCTGCGCTGGGAGCATCCGGTCCGGGTGGATGCGCTGAAATTGTGGTAGGGAGTCCTTTCGTTCCGCCCCGCCTGCCGCCGTTCCCTTTTTCCGGCCCGGTTGGAAAAAGCGGGGACTGCCGCCGTCTTTCTGTGCCTTAATAATGCTTTGTGCTTGCGTATGGGAGGCGGGGTTGGTAGTTGTATCCACGCCCATGTGCCACATGGAGCTCTTAAGAATTAGTAAATATCATAGCAATTATCACTATGGGACAGCAAATCCGCAAAGTCACCAAGCGCCGCAGACGTGTTGAATACATCAAGCGTAAGAAGGAACAGTCCAAGTTGAATTCCAATACGCCTATCCGTCTGGCCGTTCCCGTTGCCAAGGACGCCAAGCCTGCCGCCAAGGAAGCTCCCGCCAAAAAGCCCGCGGCCAAGGCCCCAGCCAAGAAGACTGAAACCAAGGCTGCCGCCGCCAAGAAGGCTCCCGCCAAAAAGCCGGCTGCCAAGAAGGCCGCCGAACCCGCCGCTGAATAATTGCCCGGGCGGAGGTTACTGCCTCCGCGCGTCAATCAAACAGTTTTTACAAGCCGTCGTGCAATTGCATGGCGGCTTTTTGCATGGCATGGCCTTCTTGTGTACAAAGGAACCGTGGGCGGCCTGATTTTTCCTGGGGCGCCCCTGCGGATTTCTTCGCTGTGGGTCATGGCCCGTTCCTGCCCATGCTTCCGCGGCATGGGGGCTTCTCCCGGACTTTTCCGGAATGATATTGACTCTATTCCCCGGAGGCGTACAAAAGGAAATAACACCATTTTGTTTTTCCAGCCATGCGCCACCGTACCACCGACACCGCCAAAGGACACCGCAATTACATCATCATTGCGTGTGACGTGCTTCTTTTCCTGGCCATGCTCAAGTGGCTTCCCGTGGAGCCGGAGGTAGCCAGGGGGCTGGCCGTTCTCACCTTCATCGGCATTCTGTGGCTGACGGAAGCACTGCATGTAACCGTGACCGCCCTGCTGGTGCCGGTGCTCGCCATGTTCATGGGGATTCTTCCGGGGGCGAAGGCATTGGCCGGCTTTGCGGATCCCACCATTTTCCTGTTCTTCGGCGGCTTTGCGCTGGCCGGGGCTCTCCACGAACAGAAAATTGATACCTGGCTGGCTGGAAAAATCCTCCGGATGGCCCGCGGAAGCCTGGGGATGGCCCTGATCCTGATTTTCCTGGCTACGGCGTTCCTCTCCATGTGGATGTCCAATACGGCCACGGCGGCCATGATGCTCCCGCTGGTCATCGGCCTGCTGGACCGCATTCCGGCGGAAAAGCTCAAGACGACGGCTCCCTTTGCCGTGCTGGGGGTGGCGTACAGCGCCTCCATCGGCGGCATGGGAACGCTGGTGGGTTCCCCTCCCAACGCCATTGCGGCGCATGAGCTCGGCATGGGATTTGCGGAATGGTTCCGGATTGCCATGCCCATTGTCCTGGTATTCGGAGTGATTGTCTTCTGCCTGATGTACCTGTTCTTCCGCCCGCGGCTGGGGCTGCATGTGGACATGGCCCCGGCGGAAGGGGAGGATGCGGAGGCCCGGCTGAATGCCAGGCAGGTGCGCGTGCTTCTTCTCTTCGTGCTGGTGGCCGGGAGCTGGATGTGCAGCAGCTTCCTTTCCTCCGCTCTGGGCGGCATTCCGTCCATGGACACGCTCATTGCGCTGTGTGCCGCGGTTCTGCTGCCCCTGTGCGGGGTCATCAACTGGGGCGGCATCGCCAAAAATACGGACTGGGGCGTCCTGCTGCTGTTCGGCGGCGGCATCACGCTCAGCAGCATCCTCGTCCAGACGGGGGCGGCGGGATTTCTGGCGGACCAGGTATCTTCCCTGGCCATGGGGCAGAGCCCCATTATCATCCTGCTCATCATCAGCCTCTTCATCACGTCGCTGACGGAATTCTGCTCCAATACGGCCAGCGCCGCCCTGGTGGCCCCGTTAATGGTGACAGTGGCCTCCGCCATGGGCATGTCCGCCACGCCGCTGGTGCTTCTGGTGGGCATCGGGGCCTCTTGCGCCTTCATGCTTCCCGTCTCCACGCCTCCCAACGCCCTGGCCTTCGCCACAGGGAAATTCCCTCAGATGACCATGGTGAAGGTAGGGTTGCTGATCAATGTGGTGCTCGTCTTCGTGAAGGCTTTCTGGGCCTGGATATTCTGGATGTAGCGGAAAGGGCTCCCGTGCAGGCGCGGGCTTTGCCGTTCCGGGCGTGCGGCGTGGCCTACTTGGCCGGGGCGGCTGTTCCCTGGGCCTTTTCCTGGAGTTCCCTCGCCGCTTTCTTGTCCAGTTTGGCCAGCTTGGCAATCAGGTAGAAGAAGGAGGGGATGAAGAACACCCCGATGAAGACGGCCGTAATCATGCCGCCGATGACTCCCACGCCCACCACCTGCCGCGCTGCCGCTCCCGCTCCCGTGGCTACGGCCAGGGGAAGGCAGCCCATGATGAAGGCAAAGCAGGTCATCAGGATGGGGCGCAGGCGGATTCTGGCCGCGTCCAGCGTGGCCGTAAGCAGGTCCGTGCCCTGCCTCAGTTCCAGCACGGCGAATTCCACGATGAGGATGGCATTCTTGGCCGCCAGTGCAATCAGCACGATGAGGCCGATTTCCGAATAAATGTTCAGGTTCAGCCCGAACATCCACAGGGCCAGGAATGCACCCAGGATGGCGATGGGGGCGGTCATGAAGACGGCCACGGGCAGGGACCAGCTCTCATACAGGGAGGCCAGGATCAGGAAAACGAACACGGCGGACGCCGCAAAGATCATGCCGATGGTGATGCCTTTCTGCGCCTGTTTTTCCTGGTAGCTCATGCCGGAGTAGTCATACCCCATGCCGGACGGCATGGTCTGGGCGAAGACTTCCTCCAGGGCATTCATGACCTGCCCGGAGGAATAGCCCGGAGCCGGGGTGACGTTGAGCTGGGAGCTGTTGAACATGTTCTGGCGGATCAGGAATTCCGGCGCCCAGCCGTGAGTGACGTTAATGACGGAATCCAGCGGGACCGGGTCGCCGTCATTGTTGCGCACGTAAAACATGGAAAGCTTGTCGATGCTGTTCCGGTACGGGGCGTCCGCCTGCATGTACACCTGCCATTCCTGACCGTAAATGTTGAAATTGTTCAGGAAGGTGCTGCCCATATACGCCTGGATGGTGGCGTAAATCTCATCCACGTTCATGTTCTGGAGGGTGGCTTGCTCCGTATTCACGTTCAGATTGTACTGAAGGTTGGAGGGAGACATGAAATTGCTGATGCCCGCGATTTCCGGCCTCTTTTCCGCAGCCTCGATGAATTTGGACGTATTGGCGGCCAGGAATTTCTCCCCGATGCCCTGGCGGTCCTCCAGCAGGAAGGTGACGTCTCCGGATGTGCCTACGCCCGGCAGGGGCGGCGGCGGGACCACGTACGCCATGCCGGAGGAAATCTCCGCGTTCAGCTTGCTTTTCAGCCGGGCGGCGATGCCGTCCGCCGTCATGCCCGGGGCGGTGCGTTCGGACCATGGTTTCAGGGAAATGAAGAAGAAGGAATTGGAGGAGCTCTGGACGGAGCTGATGAGGTTGAACCCGTTTACGGTGGTGACCACTTCCACGCCGGGATCTTCCCGGATGATCTGTTCAATCCGCGCGGCGGTGGCCGCCGTGACGTTCAGGGAGGTATTGTCCGGCAGTTCCACGCCGCCGAACAGGTAGCCCTGGTCCTCATTGGGAAGGAAGCCAGTGGGAATGAGCTTGGCGAGAGGGAAGAGGAGGGCGGTCATGGCGGCCAGCAGCAGGATGGAAAGCCACATGTGCCGGATGAGCTTGGCACAAATTTCCACGTACCAGTCGCGCGCCTTGTTGAAGCCCTTGTTGAATAACTTGAAGAAGGGCCCCAGCAGGGGGATGGAATCCGCTTTCCCTCCTTTCAGCAGCCCGGCGGACAGGGTGGGGCTGAGGGACAGGGCGCAGAAGGCGGAAATGATGATGGACATGCCGATAGTCACGGCGAACTGCTCGAACAGCTTGCCCGTGACGCCGGGCAGCAGCAGGGTGGGCACGAACACGCAGGAAATCACCAGGGCCGTGCTCACGATGGGGCCGGATACCTCCTTCATGGCCGCGATGGTGGCCTGGAGCGGCTTTTCTCCGTTGGAAATATGGTTCTTCACCGCCTCCACCACCACGATGGCGTCGTCCACCACCAGGCCGATGGCCAGCACAAGGCCCATCAGGCAGATGGTATTGATGGAAAAGCCGAAAAACGGAAAGGCGATGAAGGCGCCCACGATGGACACCGGCACGGCAAAAGCCGGAATCAGCGTGCCGCGCCAGCCCTGGAGGAAGATGAAGACCACCAGCACAACCAGGCCCAGGGCGATCACCAGCGTGCTGACGATGTCTTCAATCCCGGCGCGGACGGCCAGCGTGGAGTCCAGGGAAACGAGGTAATCCATGCCGGGGGGCATGTCCGTATCGTTCAGCAGGGCCTTGATATTGTCCACCAGCTGGATGGCGTTTCCTCCGGGTGCTTCGTAAATGCCGATGGAGGCGGCGGGCATGCCGTTTACGGAAGAACTGAGGCTGTAAGTCTCCGAACCCAGCTCCACGCGGGCGACGTCGCCCACCCGCACGATGGAACTGCCCTGTCCGCGCACCACGATGTTTTCAAACTCCTTCACGCTGGTCAGGCGTCCGGGCGCCTTCACGGTGAAGGAAAGCTGCTGGTCCGGCGGAGCGGGCTGCGCGCCTATCTTGCCCGCCGGGTTCACGGCGTTCTGGGCCTGCACAGCCAGCATCACGTCACGAGCCGTGATGTTCAGGGCGGCCATCTTTTCCGGATTCAGCCAGATGCGCATGGCATAGCGGCCGGAGCCGAACACCTGCACGTCGCCCACGCCGGGCACGCGCTTGATGGCGTCCACCATGTTGATATACGCGTAGTTGGCCAGCCAGAGGCCGTCGTAGGTTCCCTGGGGGGAATAAAGGCTGACGACCAGGGCGGGCAGCCCGCTGGTCTTGCGCAGGGAGACGCCCAGTTCGCTGACTTCCGGCGGAAGCTGGGAGGTGGCCTGCCCGTAGCGCAGGTAGGAAAGCACCTGGTCCATGTTCGCCTCCGTGCCGATCTCAAAGAGGATCATCATGCTCATCTGCCCGTTGTTGGTATTGACGGAAGTCATGTAGGACATGCCGTCCACGCCGGACATCTGCTGCTCAATGGGGGAGGCGATGGATTTGACCACCGTCTCGCAGTCCGCTCCGGGATAGGTGGCCGTCACCTGGATGGAAGGGGGGATGATGTCCGGATACTCGGAAATGGGCAGGCGCAGAATGGAGAAGGCCCCCAGCAGGACGATGATGATGGAGAGGCAGATGGAGAGGATGGGGCGCTTGATGAAGAAATCGGCCATGGCGGGAGGGGCTTATTGGTTGCTGGCGGGTACCGCTTTCAGGCGTGCGTCCGGGTTTCTGGAAGCCATTTCCGCCTGGAGAAGGCCGTCCACGACCACTTTGCTCTGCGGGGTGAGGGAACCCGGTTTCAGCGGAATGACCTGCTGCCGGTCGCCGAGTTGCGTTCCGGCCTGCACGGGAATGATGGAAGGGTGGTTGTTCTCATCCAGCGCAATGACGAAAAAGCGCCCCTGCGTGGAAAGAAGAGCCTTTGCCGGAACGGTCAGCGCGTTTTTGACGGTAGCCAGCCGGGCCGTAGCCATGATGAACATGCCGGGGCGCAGCAGGTAATCGGCATTGGGGAGGTTGGCCTGCACGCGGATGGTGCCCGTCTGGGGGTTGAACGCCCGGTCAATGGCTACCACCGTAGCCTGTTCCGGGTATTTGGTACCGTCTTTCAGCGTGATATCCAGCTTGCTGCCCGTCTGGACGCCTTCATTCCCGTTCTTGCCGGCCTGCTGGATCCATTCCTGCTGGGTGACGGCAAAGTTGACGCGGATGGGATTGACGGAGGATACGACGGCGAGGGGGCCGCTTTCCGGGCTGACCAGGTCGCCTATATTCGTCTTGGAAATGCCGGCGATTCCGTCAAAGGGGGCATACAGCACCGTATAGGAAAGATTCTTTTCAGCCAGGGCCAGGGCCGCCGTGGCCTGCTGCACCTGCGCTTCCGCGGCAATGGCGGAGAGGCGCGTATCCTCGTACTTCTGCTTGGAAATGGCGTTCTCCGCGGCCAGGGGCTTGTAAATCTCCGCGTCATAATTCAACTGCTGGAGCTGGGCCTGCGCCTGTTCCAGCGTGGCTTTGGCCCTGGAGACCTGGTCCTTGAAGGTGGAATCGTCAATGCGGAAAAGCACCTCCCCCTTCTTCACAATGGCGCCGTTGGCGTAATTCTGCGTTTGCAGGTAGCCCGTGATTTGGGGAACGATGGAGGCGTTGTCCACGCCGTCCAGATGGCCCACCCAGCTTCCCATTACCGGGATGTCCATGGCAACAGGCTGTTCGTAAATAAGCGTGGGCGTTTCATGCGGCACCTGTTCCGTCTTTTTACACCCGGAAAAAAGGAGGGAGAACAAGAAGAGGAGAACGGCGGAACCGGAGATAGAGCCCGTCAGGCGTGTCAAGTCCATGCTGTGAATGACACGCCGGCGGCCTCCTTTGTTGAAAGAAGGCTTTCCGGGCGGCAGCGCCGTCCGTGTCATGCAGGTGGATTTTCACCCGGATGACGCGGCGGGACGGCTTACGGGCGGGCGGAGGATTTGTCCGGCGTGAAGGCGCGCACCAGCTCTCCGATCCACAGGACGAGGGAGGTGCCGGCAAAGATGATGCCCCAGTCCGTCCAGCTCAGGGGCACCACGTTGAACATCTTGCCGCCGAAGGTGACGATGAGGTATTGCCCGGCCAGGATGAGCAGAGCCACCACTCCGAAGCCCCCGATGCTGGCGCCCATGCGGGCAAAGGCACTCTGGTGCGTGTTGAAAGCCTTGGCGTTGAACATGTTCCAGAACTGGAGAAGGACGAAGATGGTGAAAAACAGGGACAGTTCATAGCCGGTCAGTTCATGCTCCGGTGAGGAGAAGTCCAGGTAGCTGCCGAAGTAACCGCTGAGGCTGAACTGCGTGAGGCTGGTGACGTCCGCATGCTTGAAGTATTGCAGCAGGCCGAACAGGAAGGCCACGAACAGGATGCCCACGCCCAGAATATTCCTGCCCATGGGGCGGGTGATGATGTGGTCCGTCGTCTTGCGCGGCGGATCCTGCATCACGCGTTCGTCCGGCGGCAGGGAGGCCAGGGCCAGCGCGGCGAAGGTATCCATGATGAGGTTGACCCAGAGCATCTGCGTGACCGTGAGGGGGGATTCCGTGCCCAGGAACGCGCCGATGAGCACAATGAGGCAGGCCGCCACGTTGATGGTCATCTGGAAGACGATGAAGCGCTGGATATTCCGGTACAGGGAGCGTCCCCACATGACGGCGCGGGAAATGCTCATGAAGGAATTGTCCAGGATGGTGATGGCGCTGGCCTCCTTGGCTACGGTAGTGCCGTCCCCCATGGAGAGGCCCACCTGCGCGGCGTTCAGGGCGGGGGCGTCGTTAGTGCCGTCCCCGGTGACGGCCACCACCTGGTCCTTCTTCTGGAGCAGCTTCACCAGGCGTTCCTTGTCCATGGGCCTGGCGCGGCACATGATTTTCAGGTCCATCACGCGGTCCAGCAGTTCCGCATCCGGCGTCTGTTCAAACTCCACGCCCGTCATCAGGCGGTCCGGCGTGTCCGCCTCCGTCCACAGGCCGATCTGGCGGCCGATTTCCCGTGCGGTTCCGGGGGTGTCCCCCGTGACGATCTTGATATTGATGCCCGCGTCCATGCAGTCCTTCACAGCCTGGGGCACGTCGTCCCGGACGGGGTCGGAAATGGCGGCGATGCCCAGGTAAACCAGGTCCTTGCGGATGACGCGGCCGTCCTCAAACACCGGGGCGTCATCATCCAGGATTCGGTACGCGAAGCCCAGCGTGCGCATGGCCTGGTTCTGGTAGGCCAGGAGCTGTTCCTCAATGGCGGGGCGCATGTCCGCGGCAGGAACCTGGCCTTCCGGAGTCAGGACGGTGGAGCAGAGGCCCAGCACGATTTCCGGCGCGCCCTTCACGTAAAGGACTTTTTTGCCCAGCAGGGGGGATTCCACCACGGTAGCCATGTACTTGCGTTCCGTGGAAAAAGTGAGCTGTTCCTGCACGCGGGCGTTTTCCCGCAGGTCCAGGTAATTCACGCCCAGCCCGTGCAGCCACAGGAGGAGCGCCCCTTCCGTGGGATTGCCCAGGGCCTTGATGTGTTCCGGGTCCGCATAGTCCAGGAAGGCGGTGGAGTTGACGGCGATGCCTTCCCGGATCAGGTTGCCCAGCTCGCCGTCCGCCGGGGCGGCGTTCCCCAGGCCGTAGAAGTCCGCCTTGTATACGTTCATCTGGTTGCGCGTCAGGGTGCCCGTCTTGTCCGTGCAGATGACGGTGGCGGCCCCCATGGTTTCGCAGGCGTGCATCTTGCGCACCAGGTTGTTGTTGGCGAGCATGCTCTTCATGCTCAGGGCCAGGCTCAGGGTGACGCTCATGGGCAGCCCTTCCGGCACCGTAACCACGATGACGGTCACGGCGATCATGACGGTGTTCAGAATGTAGGTTCCCGCGCTCAGCCATTCCACGGGGCCGGGCAGGTGGGAGAAATACAGGGTAAGGCGCCCGATGATGATAAGGGCGGCAATGGCGTAGCTGGCCCAAGTGATGAGGTCGCCCAGCCTGGAAAGCTGGCGGTTGAGGGGCGTCTGCACCTTGTTGTCGATCTGGGAGCCTTCATAGACCTTGCCGTATTCCGTCCTGTCCCCTACGGACGTCACTTCCATGATGCCGTGGCCGTCCGCTACGGTGGTTCCTTTCAGAACGTGGTTGGAGGGGTAGGTGGCGTCCTTCTTGAATTCCGCCTCATTCGTGGTTTTGCCGATGAGGGGTTCCCCCGTCAGCGTGGATTCGTTGACCTGGAGGGAAACGGCTTCCAGCAGGACGCCGTCCGCCGGAACCTCCTCCCCAGTGTTCAGGATGACGATGTCTCCCACCACCACGTCCCGGCGGGGAAGTTCGCAGATATTGCCGCCGCGGATCACCTGGACCATGGTCTCGTCGTTGACCTGGTTCAGGATTTCAAACTTCTTGTTGGCGCTTACCTCGAAGGCGAAGCCCACGCAGGTAGCCAGCAGGATGGCTACCAGGATGCCCACGGGCTCCAGGAAGACGCTGGCCGGTTCCGCTCCGGTGAAGAACTGGTAGCAGGCCACGCCTACGGACAGGAGCAGGGCCACCAGCAGAATCTTGATGATGGGGTCTGAAAATTTCTCCAGGAATTGCTTCCACAGGGGTTCCTTTACCGGGGGCGTCAGGATATTGACCCCGTATTTGGTCCGGTTTTCCAGAACCTGCTGTTCCGAAAGTCCCTGGTGATGTGCTGCACTCTTCATGGTTGAGATGTTTCTTTACCTGATTGGAGTCCGTGAGAAAAGTGCGGAGGAGGATTTTCAGGGATGATGACGGGAGTTTTTGGGAAAGGAGCGGCGCGGCTTGCCTCCCGTGCCGTAAAAGGCGGCATTGTTGCCTTGACTTTGACGGAGTTCCGGCGATTCTGAAGCACCTATGTGGAATGATCTTTCTCATGGCCTTTCCGTACTGGCGGACGCCCTTGCCTTCCTCTCCCGCTCCTGGGGGTTCTGGGTCTGCGTGGGCAGCGTGGCGGGACTGGCCGCCGTGTATGCGTGGTGGAGAAAGCGGCTGGCCCTGTGGGCGTTTGCCCTGGCGTTCCTTTCCCTGCTGGCCGTGGTGGGCCTGGCGTGCCGCCAGGTGATGCATCAAAAGACCTTCCTGTGGATCCAGGAGCCGGAGCTCCAGGCCCTGTCCGGAAAGTACGAGGTGGAATCCTCCCCCAGGGAGCGGTGGTTTTTCCGGCCTCCGGAGCTGAAGCGCTTTTTCCAGGTCAGCTCCTCCACGCTTCTCCTGAATGAAGACGGAACGTGCGAGATTTCCTCCTTCCCGCGCCCGGAGGCGTGGGGCAGGTGGATTTCCCGCCCGGAAGACAGGGATGACCTTTCCGTGCTGGAGGAGGACCTCGTTTCCTCCTGCCGTGGAACCTGGTCCCTGGTGAAGAAAGGGGGATATTACGGCGTCTCCATCGTTTATTCCCCCGGCAGCAGTTTGACGCTGTACCTGGGCGGGGAGAATGCGGAATGCCTGGTGATGCCGGTCAACCCCTCCGACCCGCTGGAAGCGGTGACGTTTGAGAAAACGTTCTGACCCGGGCGCAGGGACGGGTGGAAAAAATGGAGGGAGGCTGCTTTTCCAGCCTCCCCCCCCAATGTAGCTTTTCAAGTGCCGCTTCTGCTTGAGCGGGAGCGTGGCTCCGGGACTCCGGAAGCTTTTATTTGACCTTTCCTCCTTCGTACACCAGCACTTCAAAGGGCTTCAGCGTGAAGGTGAGCTCCTTGTCAATGTTTACGGTCTTGCCGGAGAAGCCGTCCAGCTCCCGCTGGTCGTCATAGGAATCCTTGAAGGTGATGGACCCCTTGACGTCCGCGGGAATGTCCAGGATGCCGCGCAGGGTGCCGGTCAGGCTCTTTTCCTGGTCGGAGGAATTGCGGAGGGCCAGGGTGGCCTTGTTTTTATTCCATGCGGCCCAGCCGTACACGGCCCCTTCATTGGCCTCCTTGTTCCACGGGTTGCCGCCCACCCAGTGCACGTCGTCCAGAACGTCCGCGTTGCGGCGTATCCATTTAATGCCCTTGGCCAGCTCGTCCCACAGCATGCCGTCCTTGGCGTTCATCAGGTCCCTGTCCACGTAAAGCTCCTGCAGGGAGGTGCCGCAGGCCGTGGCGCAGCGGAGTTCCTTCTTCACGTTTTCAGGGTCGCGGGGCATGCACGCGGGCGGCCCGAACTTGGTGACCATCAGGCCGTGGGTCATCATGGAATTGATGGGCATCAGCGGGGAACCCTGCACAAAGACCTCATGCACCAGGCGGTCGCGGTAGGTGATCCACTTGTCGCGGTTGTCGCCCACGCCGATCGTTCCGAAGTCGTTTTCCTGCCTCCATACGGAATCCGCATAACGGAACCAGAACGGGGAGGACAATGTGACCACGGTGCAATTGATGTAAAGGTCCCCCTTCTTCCTGCGCAGGGCGTTCAGCACGCGGATGATGCCTTCCGCATCCTCCTCGTTGCCGGGGCCCTTGGCGTGGAAATGGGTGCTGATGCCGTCGAATTTGAAGTACTTCATGTTGTAGTCCTTCACCATCTGGGAGCAGCGGCCCACAAAGGCGTCAAAGTATTCCTTGTTGGAAAGCTGGAAGTTGCCGATCTTGTTGTCCGGGTGCTTCACGTTCCAGTGGGCCAGGCGCTTTCCCTTGGAGGCACCGTAGCCGCCCACCGGGCCCAGCCAGGTGCCGATGCCGGCCTTTTGTTTACCCGCGGCGGCGTCAATGCGCCTGAAGCCCTGCGGGAACATCTTGTGGAAGTCCCACAGGCTGTTGAACTCGTCCCAGCCGTCGTCCCAGACGAAGGCGTCAATGGACATGCCGCGCTTCTGGAAAAACTGTTCCTGCCAATCCTTCAGGACGGCCAGGCACTGTTCTTCCGTCATGCGCTTGGCGGGGTCTGAATCATTGTTCCGGTTGATGTTCAGTTCATACCAGGAATTGTAATGGATGAAGGGACGGTAGGGCATCACGCGCTCCCGCTCCATATAGGCCAGGAAGGAACGGCGTTGCTGGCCGGGGGCGAAGATGCCGAGGACGGAGGATACCTCCCACACCTCCCTGGGCTGCATGGTGGTTTTGCGGCTCCAGACGCCCTGGGCGAGCTGGGAATTGTCCGCCTGGGCGTCTTCCTTTTCCTCCAGCGTGCGCACGGGCAGGGAGAAAGTGATTTCCCCCTTGCTGGCAATCGGTTCGCTCTTGGTCTGGACCCAGTAGCGCAGCAGGTAATTCCCCTTGGCGGGAACTTTTACGGTGTAGGAATTGTTGGCATTGGCGTCTCCGGTACTCCCGGCGTGAAAGTCGGAGTCAAGGACGGCCCCCTTGGCGGAAAGGAGCTGCACGCCGGCGGTGTTCAGCTTGTTGTTTCCCTTGTCGCCTCCCTTGTACTGGAAAGTAATGATGCAGGAGCCCTTGCCGTCAATGGTGACGGGGCCTTCCGCGCAGGCTACCTGTTCCCCGTACTGCTTTTTCAGCTCCTGCGGAATGTTGAAATTGCCCGTCCATGAAGCCGTGGACCATTTGTCCGCGTTCCAGGCTGTGGACTCCCCGCCTGCCGCGTTTCCGGAGCCTCCCACGGTGTTGATGCCCATGGGCGTTTCCAGGGCGGTGAACGCCAGGTCGTTCACGATGAGCGCGCCCCTGGCGTTGCCGGAAACGGAGGGGGAACCCGCCTTCCCTTCCACCAGGTCATACTGCATGGCCACGATGCTCTTCATCTGAATGGGCTTTGTGCTCACCAGGCGGAGTTCCTGCCGCAGGTAGTGGGAATTGTCCCTGAGTACGGCGCGCCAGGAAATGTGCAGGGAGCCGTTCAGCGCCTGGAAGGAGGCCGTGACGGCTTTTCCAGGGAAGCGGTCCGCCAGTTTGAACGCCTTGGGGTTGGGCTGGAGGGTGACGAGTTTGACGTCCCCCGCCTTCAGGCCGGAGGACTTGATGCTCTGGCCGTCCTGAAGGTTGATGATGAACAATTCGTCCCCGGCCTTGGCTACAGGGCCCAGTTTGGACGTCATTCCTCCGAAGGAAAGCTTCCCGCCCCGGTTGATGAATTTGGCCGTCAGGATGTTGTTGGAAAGGGTATAGCCGGAGGGCGCCTGCTCCGCATTGGCCGCGCCGGGGGTGGGGCCCGGGAAGACGACTGCTGCGGGAACGGTGGCAACGCTTCCCAGAACGGCGGCCATCAGGAGAGCTTTAGTGAGGAATTTCATGGTTTGGTATCAAGGAAAATGGAACTACTTTGCCAAGATAGACCCCAACGCGGTTTCTTCAAGGAAAAAGCCTCCCGGCAGGAGAGGCGGCTGTTTGAAAATCTGTCATGGTTTTCCGCGCGGAAGGAACTTCCGGTATCTATGACACACAAGCATTGATTTTTTTCAACCGGTCTTGGTCTAATCTGCATGTATACGGTAGCTGATCAGCTTGTTGAAATCTTGGAAAAAGCGGGAGTAAAGCGCATTTACGGCATTGTGGGAGACAGTTTGAACCCCATTACGGACGCCCTCCGCAGAAAAAAAACCATCGAATGGATCCACATGAGGCATGAGGAGGTGGGCGCCTTTGCCGCCAGTGCGGAAGCCCAGCTGACCGGTAACCTGGCCGTGTGCTGCGGCAGCAGCGGCCCCGGCAATCTTCACTTGATCAATGGCCTTTATGATGCCCACCGGAGCAGGGCCCGCGTGCTGGCGATCGCCTCCCACATCCCCCAGAGCCAGGTGGGGGTGGACTATTTCCAGGTGACCCATCCGGAACAACTGTTCAAGGAATGCAGCTCTTATGCGGAACTGGCTTCCACGGCGGAGCAGGCTCCCCGCGTGCTGATGTCCGCCATCCAGCATGCCTATTCCCTGCATGACGTGGGCGTCATCGTGTTGCCGGGCGACGTGGCGGACGCGCCGGCGGAGGCCAAAGACCTGGTGCATCCACCCGCCTTTGCCCGGGAAACAGTGGTTCCGGACCATGAATCCGTGGCACGCCTGGCCCAGATGCTCGCTTCACACGACCGCATTACTTTCTTCTGCGGCGGCGGCTGCGCCGGAGCGGAACGCAAGGTGGTGCAGCTCGCCGCCCGCGTGAAGGCCCCGATTGCCTACACCTGGCGCGGCAAGGACTATTTTGAGCATGACAACCCCGTGGGCGTAGGCATGACCGGACTGCTGGGCTGGGGTGACGCGTACAAGGCCATGCATGAGAGTGACCTGATCGTGATGTGGGGGACGGATTTCCCCTATTTCAACTTCCTTCCTACCAAGCCCGCCATCGTCCAGATCGACCGTCGCGGGGAAGTGCTGGGCCGCCGCTGCCGCCTGGACCTGGGAATCTGCGGGGACGTGGGCGCCACGGTGGACGCCCTGCTGGGAATGGTGGAGGAGAAAAAGGATTCCGACCACCTGGACGCCTCCCTGAAGCGTCACGCCAAGGATGTGAAGGACATGAATGCCTACATGGACGGGAACGACAAGGAATCGCCCATCCGCCCCGAACAGGTGACCACCGCCGTGAACAAGTACGCGGCTCCGGACGCCGTGTTTACCGTGGACACGGGCACCCCCTGCATCTGGAGCGCGCGTTTCCTGTGCTCCACGCTGGGCAGAAAAACGCTGGCTTCCTTCAATCACGGCTCCATGGCGAATGCCATGCCGATGGCGATCGGGGCCCAGAAGGCGTACCCGAACCGCCAGGTAGTCGCCCTGTGCGGAGACGGCGGCCTGTCCATGCTGCTGGGGGACCTCATTACCATAGCGCAGTACAAGCTGCCGGTGAAGCTGGTGGTGTACAATAACGACTGCCTGGACTTCATCCAGTTGGAAATGCAGGCCGCGGGCCTGATTCCGTGGGGCATCAACCTGAACAACCCCTCCTTTGCCGCCGTGGCGGACGCCGTGGGCATCAAGGGTTTTGTGCTGGACAAGTCAAGCCAGGTGGACCAGATGGTGAAAACGTTCCTGGACTACCCGGGCGCGGCCCTGCTGGATGCCCGTGTGGACCGGGATGCCATCGCGCTGCCCCCCTACATCAGCCTGGGACAGGCCGCGGACTTTTCCCTGGCCATGGTCAAGCAGACGCTGACCGGGGAAGTGAAGCAGGTGTGGAACACGCTGGCCGGGAACCGGAAGCTGTTCAAGCCCTGAGGGCTTGAACAAAAATACTAAATAGGAAAGACCAATACTAAAGCTAGTGCCGGAAAATATTTGGTCTTTCATCTTTAGTTTTTGGTCACTGTTCTGAAAGAGCCTTTTTCAGCGCTTCCGTCACGATCTTCGGGTTGGCTTTGCCTTTGGCGGCTTTCATCACCTGGCCGGTGAGCCAGTTCAGGAGCTTGTCGTTGCCGCCCCGGATTTCCGCCACCTTGTCCGGATTGGCGGAAATGACCTCCTGCACGATGCCGTCCAGGAAGGAGGAATCCGCCTTTTCAAAGCCGAGCAGCTTGGCTGCCTGCGCGGCATTGAGGGACGGGTCTTCCCACATTTTGGTGAATACGTCCTTGGCCTGGTTGTTGGAAACGGTGCCGTCGTCAATAATGGCGATCAGGTCCCGGATGGCGCCGGGCTTCACCGGGCATTCGGACGGGCGCATGCCTTTTTCATTCAGCACGGCGGAAATGTTGTTGATGACCCAGTTGGCGATCTTCTTGCCGCTGGCGGTTCCCTGCGCCGCCTCTTCAAAGAAGCGGGCCAGTTCCAGGTCTCCCACCAGCACGTTGGCGTCATATTCGCTCAGGCCGTATTCCTCCATGAACCTTTTCTGGCGTTCCTGGGGCAGTTCCGGAATCTGGCTGCGCACCCTCTCCACCAGCGGGGCGGTGTGTATGGGCACCAGGTCCGGGCAGGGGAAATAGCGGTAATCGTGCGCGTCTTCCTTGGTGCGCATGATGGAGCTTTCCCCGCGTTCGTCGTCCCAGCGGCGGGTGGACTGGATCTGCGCCATGCCCATGTCCAGTTCTTCCGCCTGTCGCCGGATTTCATAATGAAGGGCGCGGCGCACGGCGGACATGGAATTGAGATTCTTCATCTCCACCTTTGCCCCCAGTTCCTTCTGGCCGTGGGGACGCAGGGAAATGTTCACGTCGCAGCGCATCTGGCCCTTCTCCATGTCCGCGGCGGAGACGATCTCCATCAGGGCGGACCCCGCGCGGTTGTAGTCAATCAGGGAATAATTGGCGTGGTGGGTGATCTTCGCCGCGTCTTCCTCCAAATGGATGCGGGTCAGCTTCACGGTGCGGAAGGGGGGCACGCCGGCCTTGATCACGTCATTCGGGTAGGACCAGGGATACAGGGGTACCTCCCCGCCCAGGCACAGCGGCAGGTCCAGCTGGGAAGTCTGGTAATTCTTCGCCATGTCCGGGTAAAAGTAATTCTTGCGGTCCCACTGGGAAACCTCCGGGCTGGAGCATCCCAGCATCAGCCCGGTCAGCAGGGTGCGTTCAATGGCGAACTCATTCAGGACGGGCAGGGCGCCCGGCAGCCCCAGGCAGGTGGGGCACACGCGCGTATTGGGTTCAAAGCCAAAGCCGGTCTCGCAGGAGCAGAACATTTTGCTCTTCGTCTTGATCTGGCAGTGGACTTCCAGGCCAATGGTCACGATGTAATCTGAAATTGCCATAAAATTCGGAACGCTTGAATATCGCGCAAACTGTACGGAACCCTCTTCTCCCTGTCCAGTAAAAAGGCCTGAAGCGGGAGAGTGGAGAGTGGAGAGTGGAGAGTGGAGAGTGGAGAGTGGAGAGTGGAGAGTGGAGAGTGGAGAGTGGAGAGT
>ENA-OWOV01000196-OWOV01000196.1-gut-metagenome-genome-assembly--contig:-NODE-196-length-23464-cov-8.153162_pt1 | contig 23464 bp, 20 predicted proteins | sample MGYA00248247_ERZ651799 | MGnify/ENA primary metagenome ERZ651799 (study PRJEB26908, sample SAMEA4031712) | gut metagenome | biome: gut; feature: normal infant; material: stool | place: China | collected 2015...
ATCTCCCGGGAATCTTTATACGCATCTGATCCAAAATCATACAGCACCACTGCAACCAGCTGCATCTCTCCATTGTCTGCCATCGTCACCAGGGTCGTTCTCGCCTGATCTGTATAACCGGTCTTTCCACCTTTGCAATACTCATAATAATTTGCATTCTGAGGCCAGAGCATCTTATGCTTCTGATTGACAGTTCTAACCTCGTTCACCAGATTGGTTGCCGGAATCTGATGCGTGAGCGTCTGAGAGATCGTACGAAATGCTTCCTTCTGATATACTGCCGCCCCAATCAGTGCCATATCGTAAGCTGTCGTATAATGTTGTTCATCATGAAGACCATTTGCATTCGTCCAGTGCGAACCGGTACATCCCAGTGCTTTCGACTCTTCATTCATCGCCTCTATAAAAGTATTGTAGTCTCCACCCATCTCTTTTCCAACACTCTCCGCAACTGCGTATGATACTTCATTGGCGGATGCAAGCAATACGGCATATAAGGAATCTTCCAGCGTCAGTTCTTCTCCCGCACGCATCCCGATATGAGCGTCTCCATATTGCAGGAAAGAAATACTGTCCTGTGAAAATTCCACCTTATCTGTCAGTTTCGCATGATCCAATGCAACAAGTGTAGTCAGAAGCTTTGTAATACTTGCCGGATAATGCTGCTTATCAATCTGCTTTCCATATAAGATTGCACCACTGTTCATATCCATCACGATCGCTGAATCTGCATAAACTGCCGGTCCCTGCGGCCAGTTCGTCAGTTCATTTGAGTCTGTTGGTTCTGCATAACAGGTCTGCCGCTGGATTTCCCGGTCTGCCGCTGTATCCCCTTCCTCAGCAAATGCCTTTACTGCCGGGGTCAGAATAAACGCCGCAGCCAGTATGGCTGAAAGACAGAGCGATCCATATCTTTTTATATTTATCATAAAAGAGTTCCTCCGATAATCTTCTTTATTATAAATCTCGGCTCTTACTTTTTCAACTCTTTCTGACTACGATGTTTTTATCATTCAGATAATTTCAGACACCTGGATCCGTGTCTGAAACAGATTCTTCCTCTGTCAGCGTCTATCGGCAAATCAATTGATATTCTCTATCTCCAATCCACTCTATTTCTCTTTTTTATGATGATTTTACGCAGTTCCAAAATAGTTTTAAGCTATATCAAACCAGTAGTTTTAAATATTATACAGAGATTTCTTTTTCTGTCATAATAAAGGCACAATATCAACCAACACAATTTTTTAAATGTAAATTCACAAAGTATAATTTCAGGAGGTACAAATGCATGATAAATTTAACATATGACATTGTAGGGTCTTTTCTCCGTCCGGAAGAAATCAAAGAGGCACGTAAAAATTTTAAAGAAGGACAAATTTCCCGTGAACAACTGACACAAATTGAAGATCACGCAATCGAACAACTGGTAGAAAAAGAAGTTGCTCACGGTCTGAAATATGTTACGGACGGTGAATTTCGTCGCAGATGGTGGCATCTTGACTGGCTGAAGGAATTTGATGGTTTTGATACCCTGCATTTTACAAAAGAAATTAACGGAACTCCCAACGAAATCGAGCTTGGAACTGTTACCGGAAAGATTTTCTATGACAAAGAAAAGGTTCACCCGGAGCTTCGTGCATGGGATTTTCTTCATTCTCTTGCACAAAAATATGACGGTGTCATTGCCAAAAAATGCATTTCCGGTCCAAATATGATCTTTATTGATCATTTTCTTCAGCTCGGAAATAAAGAAACTCCTTATTACGGAACTGATATTACAACTCTGATCGATGATGTTGCCGAAGCTTATCAGGATGCCATCCGTGATTTTTATGACCATGGATGCCGCTATATCCAGATTGACGATACTTCATGGACTTACCTGATCGATGATAATTTTCTTGCAAAAGTAGCGTCTCTCGGCTATACAAAGGGACAGGTTCTTAACTGGTTCCAGACCGTCTCTACAAAAGCTCTGCAGAACAAACCGGAAGACTGCTTCATAGCCACACATTTCTGCAAAGGAAATTTCAAGGGAAATCCTCTGTTCCATGGTTTCTATGACTCGGTTGCACCGGTCATTGCAGAAATCCCTTATGATGCATTTTTCGTAGAATATGATGATGCCCGCTCCGGTTCTTTTGAGCCATGGAAAGTTCTTCGCAATAAAGATGCTGTTTTTGTTGCCGGACTTATTTCCACAAAGAACCCGGTTCTTGAAGATCATGATGAATTGAAAGCCCGTTACAATGAAGCCAAGAAAATCGTGGGGGATCAGATTGCCCTCTCCCCACAGTGTGGATTTGCTTCTGTCGAAGAAGGGAACTGCATTGATGATGAAACGCAGTGGAAAAAGATTGATCTGCTCGTTTCCTGTGCTGATTTTATTTAAAAGCCTGTAATGGTTCATGTGATTTAAATTGTTTATTTTATATGTATTTAATTTGCTTTATGCAAAAAGGTGACGGAAATCTCTGTTGATCGCCGTCACCTTTTTATCTTCATATTTTCTATTTTTTACTGATTGTTTTTTCAGATTTTCATTCATATTTCCATGTGATCTGATATTCTGTTCCTGTCGTTTCTCCGAGCTGCATGATATAATTCTCAATCATCTTTTTTGCCCGCTCCTGTGCATTTACAAGAAGTGCTGTATTCTTTTCTGCTGTTTTTATCATTTCATTTCTGGCATTTTCCACCGCACCGGTTGCATCTTCCGCAGTAATCTCATTTTTATTAATCCCATCTTCACTAAAAATATAGGAATCAGAATTATATGAATCATCATCTACATCTACCTGTTGTACTTCAGCTTCAGGAATTGTAACCGTTACATTGGTTCTATCTACTTTCATCTGCACTTTCGACATATCAATACCAAGTTTGACCGTTCCGGTATATTCAATCCAGAATTGCCTGTCCTTTTCTCCCAAATGCCAGATTCCCGTACCTGCCGACTTTTCGGATTTTGCCACATTATGATAATAACATTCTACTGTTGCAAGTTTACAGATGGAACGGATCTGCATAATATCCGGCTCTGTACTTTTTGCTTCCTCTTTATCTTCTGACTTTCCGCATCCACTTAACAGACTGATCAGCAGAATCCCGATCAGGGAAAGATTTATGATCTTCTTTTTCATTTGTATCCACCTCACTTAATTATAACTGTATATTTATCATCCACCTGATTAACCCATGGTTCAATCAGACCGGAAATTGCAGAAATCGCATTTTCTTTTGCAAGCTCTGTAATCCTGGTTTCTTCATTTGCTTTCTTTTTCAGATCTTCTTTGCTGACTTTGTACGCATCAGCAGAAATTGTTGCAGTATTATATTTATCTTTCTCGAAAATATATTTCAATGATCCTTCATTTACGCTACAGCCCAGAATTCTTGCCTCTGGAACAGTAATCCTTATTTCCTTTTTGTCCGGATTCACTTTCACTTTCAGTTTATCAAAATCAATTCCCGCACTCACAGTTCCCTCATATGCCACATGATACAGAAGCGTCTTTCCGTCTTCATTATAACCGGCTGCTACCGCATTATATGTATACTCAAGTGTAGATAATTCACTGATATCTAAAATTTTTTCAATCGATGACTGACTGATCGTCGTCACCTCTCCCTCTTTTGAATCAAAAAATCCTTTTTTTATAACAAATACAATCAGCACGATCACTATAATTCCTATGACTCCTTTTATCAATCCTGGAATGGAAGTGAGTACTTTCAAAGGGCTGATCTTTGGAACAGCATCTTTCTTTTTTCTACTTTTATTGTTCATTCTTTTTTCTCCCTCATAAGTTCTTTTTCAAATTTGCTTTTTGAATACTTACATTTTTCATATTACTTGCTGTTCCGGATTTATTCAAGTATAATCAATATCAAATTATAGATACACTTCTGGAAAGCAGAATTATTTCAATGTATTTTTCATATTTTGTGATAGAAAAGGGAGAGTTTATCATCTGAAGGCACATTGAAATGAATAACTTCTCCTAAAGCACCAATCTGCCAGCTTTTAATGAATCAAAAACGGCAGTATTCCGGATTAGAGGCACTTTTTCTTAAAGCTGTGATTTGAACTTTGACATGGGAAATGTAAGCCGCATGATCTTTTCCTTTGTAAAATACACTGGTTTTGATTTTTCCTTTACGGCGATTACGCAATTCTGTGGCAAAAGTCCATTTATTGTGATAAAGAAGTTTACGGTTTGATTTTAATCGAATTACCTAATCCTTTTCTGTTGAAGAGTGTATTTTTGAAAATATACTCACCGGATGATGATTGGTAGTAAGGACACAGGCTTCTGTTACGTGGTAGCCTTTTTTATAAACTTTTTTAGTAGATGTGCTTTCGGAGCCATCACGAACAATGCCAGGCGATTCAAATCTGTAACCATCTGGTTTTACAACATCGTTATCATCAATGTGGATGACAGGTTCTGCTGGAATCCATTTTTTAATCTGTCTAAGATAAGCAGATGTAGATTCCGGAATCAAGTATGTCATAAGTAATATCGGCAGTAAATTTACGTTCGGGTTTAGAAAGCCGTTTCGAAATTTTATTTGTAAAAGTCAAAATTTTTCGTTTCAATGTATAAGTATTTGATGTAAAATTAACCATAAGGAATCCCTTTTTTTGTTTAGTAAGATTTTGGCTTGATCACTTTAATTTTACATCAAAAAGGACTTGGATTCCTTATATTTTAAGCATTTCTTGAAAGTTGTTAATAACTATATATAAAAAAGAAAGCCATTGTGGATAAAACTGCGGAAACTCAAGGAATTTTGCTATTGAGAATCACTTGATTTTATGATAGAATAAGCGATAACGAGGCGTTCCCAAAATTGGGGAACGTTCTAACGTTACCAAATCAAAAAAATCTGTAGATTGACAACTCGAAAAAGAGTTGATAATCTTATATATGGCCGAAGGGAAAATTCCCAGAAACCCAGTAAAATCAAGGGTTTGCGTCATGTGTCGTCATAGCTCAGTTGGATAGAGCACTCGCCTCCTAAGGGACAGGTGGAGCAATCCCCTTTTGGAAGCGATTTATGAAATAAATTTGAAAATTGCTCCATGAAAATTAAATACGTCTCAGTACCTCAGTAGGATAGAGGGTTCGCCTCCTAAGCGGCAGATTGTTCGATTCCTTCGAGCAATGAAAATTGCATAAATCTTAAAAATGTCTCAGTAGCTCAGCTGGATAGAGCACACGCCTCCTAAGCGTGGGGTCGGAGGTTCAAATCCTCTCTGGGACGCCAGAAAGCACCGCTGCAAGCCTTTTTTCGGGGTTTGCAGCGTTTTTTTGTTCCTCCTTCTCCCGGTAATTTCACTTCCGTTACCGGGAGATTTTTATACGCCGCATGATGTATATTTGCTAATTGGACTCGAACGCTTTTCAGAAATTTGCTAAGAAAATTCTGCGTTTTGCTAATTCGATTTTTCGGATCACTTTGCCGGGGCTTGCGCCGCTATCAGGGCTGCGAGCGCACTTGCCAGCTCCGGCGACTTTTGAAGCTGCTCCACAAGGCTTTCAAGGTCCAGGGTCGCAGGCTCCGATTTTGCCGGTTCCTCCGGCGGACGGACGTTGCGAAGATCAGGCTTGGCATAGAAGGCTGTCTCGAATTTCTGAGCGTTAACCTTTCTATCCTCGTCCAGAATGTGAGCATAGATACTGGTTATCATGTCAATCTCGGCATGGCCCGTATCGCCCTGGGTGGCTTTCAGATCGCCGTGGTTGAGTTTCAGTTTGTAGGTGGTACTGGAATGACGGAGAGAATGAAAGACCACCTTCGGTAGCCCTGCATCCTCACGGAGCTTTGCAAATTCTTTGAGGATGATACGATCCTCGCAGGGCCGTCCATTGGGAAGTGCCACAACCAGATCGAAGTCCTGATACTCGTCGCCCAGGAAGCCTTTCAGTTCGTCCTGGGACTTCTTCCATTCCCGCAGGATGTAGGCCAGCGTTTTCGGCAGCCACACCTTACGGATACTGGAGTCAGTTTTTGGCTTTTTCAGAATAATTCTTGTGCTGGTGTTCGGCATGAGCGGGGTGAAGATGTAATAAATATCCTTCTCACCCAGCGTTTCAATCGCCCGTTTGGAAGCCCTCGTCAGCTCCTTGTCGATGTAGACATAGGCATTATCCGCCGCAATATCTTCATCGGAGATATGGACATTCTCCCAGGTCAGTCCCAGAATTTCACCCATACGCAGAGAGCAGGCAAAAGACAGGTTCATTGCTACATAGAGTTTGCTGTCCGTGCATTTGTCCAGGGCAAGGCGGATCATATCCGCTGTCCAGATATCCCGTTTCGCATACTCCGTTTTCGGGAGGATCACATTGTCAAAGGGGTTTCTTGCAATGATTTCCCATCGTACCGCCTGCTTAAATGCACACCGCAGAAGCTTGATGATCTTTTCAATGGTCTTGTCGCTGACATAGGTGGTAACGGCCTTTCGGGTCTTGGTAGACACCGACTTGGTTTTCTGCAAGGTTTGGATATAACCGTCAACCGCACGGGGAGTAACCGCCTGTACCTCCATATCACCGATGATCGGATTGATATAGTTCGCAATCAGTGCCGTTTGGCTGTCATACATAGACACGCCCCATTTCTTTTCTCCGTAAAGAGATACAAAGTCATAAAGGAACTCGGTGATCGTCTGATTGCTTGGCGGGAGAAAAGTTCCCGTGTGCTGCTGATTTTCGATTTCCGCCTTGCGCTTCAAGGCCTCTTTGTGGGTATGCCAGGTTTCCCACTTCTGTTTGGTTTCTCCGTTTTCATCCACATAGTTGTAAACAACGGAATAGTTTTTCTTTCGCTTGATTATAGATGCCATATCGTTCTTCCTTTCTTGGATCACAGGTCGAGGGAGTCAAGCCACTCGTCAAATGACCGCTTGGAAATGCGTATGGCGTTACCAATTCGCACGATTTTGAAGTGCCCTTCTTTTACAAGGATATATGCGGAAGTTCTTCCGATGCCCAGAATTTGAGCAATATCGTCAACCGTATACGTCCTTCTTTCAGGGGTTTCTTTCTTCGTGCCGTTCCATGTTTGAGACATGAGAACCCCCTTTCAGTTATGAAAAGGAACAGCACGAATATGTGTGGGTAATATAACTTCCACCATCATTTTACCGTGCTGCTCCGTGTTTGTCTGCTGCTAATTGAAAAGTTTACGATCTATCCATAAACTTTCAAAAAAGAAAAGTAGACTTACGGACGGCTGTTGGCACAGCTCCACGGGAATCTCACCCCGGCCCATGCTGATGGGTGCGGCGCACAATGCTGTGTGGGCGTTCAATGCGCGAGTATCTTTGACCCTGCCCGTGTGTCATCGCCCGCAAGCTGCCACGCTTGCTTTGCGGTCTAGTGCTGTTCGCTCGCCCGTTACAGTGGTCCCGTCCTGCGGACTTGAAACGAGGTCATGGCGCACCGGCCGTATGGCTCGGCACAAACAGGAATGTATCCGTTTGCCTTATACTGCGGCGTTGGCCTCCCAACGGGCTTTCTTTGTCAAGGTGCTGCCTTCGGCCACGAAAGAGAGAAACAGGGAAAGGGTAAGCTGTTTCCGCTTTCAGACCGGGCTTGTCAGCTCATGCTGACAATGGAATGAATGAGCTTGATCTCCAATCGGCGCTTCATGTACTCGTCCACCCGAACATGGGGCTGGCCGTCAGGATCGTAAAGCGTCCGCGTGCAGAGCTTATTGATATAGCCCTCATAATACCGGAGCACCTGCTCCACAGCCTGAGAGTCCCCGTCACGGGCGGCGTCAATCACCGAAAGAGGAAGAAGCTCCTTGCCCTTGTAAGTGGGGTTCTTCATACCGTCAACCTCCCTTCGGCATGAGTGCGGCCAACTTGATCCGCAGCTCGGTCAATGATTTTGCCCTTCGCCGCTGAACGGCGCTGCGAGACATTCCAACAAGGCGGCCAACCTCCTGATCCGGCAGGTCCAGAACAAAATGCAGGATCAAAATACTCTGCTCCTGAACAGACAAACCGGCGAAGGCATCAGCCACAAGCTCGTTTTCAATATGCAGGTCATACCCATGGGACGAGAATGTAAATCTGTCACTGGGGTAATGATCTACAACGCAGAGCTTGTCCATCTCCATCTGCGGAAGGTCGCTGAATGACAGTTCCCTGTCACGGCGCCTCTGCATTTCCCGGAGGTAGTCGATTGCCTCATGGTACAGTACCAGTTTGCAGTAAGCATCGAACTGGCACCGTTCGCCATAGTCATTACGGGGGATCATATCCATCTTTTCACCCCCTTTCCTGGGGGAATGAGGTGGGTTTCTCCCTTTCCGCTAACAAGGCGAACGCAAAGCCGCTCGCTACCCGCTAAAAGCCTCCTTTTTGAAAATTTCTCAAAAATTTTTTTCGAGGCGGGCTTGTCCTCGGATAGCAGAAAAAAGCGCCCAACAAGTCGCAACGGACCTGCTGGACGCAGAAATGTTTTATAAAGAAGATTACTTACATGGTATAGTTCATATCCAAAGCCGGATGGCTCCGATGGAGGGACTACGCTTTTTTTAGCTGGTGCAAATCATGGATACTACGAAAAAGAGAAAAGGACACGGTAAAATAACCTCCCATTGACTACCGTGTCCCTGCAAGTCGTCATTGGTTTGTGTAAACGCAAAGAAACGGCGGCTCTGATTTCTCAAAACCGCCGTTAAGGTAATAACTTAAAATAGGCGCGCAAAGTCACCTGCCCCAACCAACGGTTTTTTTCTTTCCCCGTAGACGGGGCAGGTTCATACGCTATGTAATTATTCTTTCGTGACTAATTCTTTCAGCCGTTCATAGGTTTCTGCGCTAATATCATGTTCAATCCGGCAGGCATCAGCCTCCGCCGTTTCAGGATCAACGCCTATGGATATGAGGTGCTTTGTTAAAAAGCAATGGCGCTCGTAGATTTTTTCAGCCACATCCTGGCCAAGATCGGTCAGGTGTAGATAATGGTTTTCGTCTGTTGTCAAAAAGCCGCCCTCTCGTAAAGTTCCTACTGCGTAACAAACGCTGGGTTTTGAAACCTCCATGTACCGAGCAACATCCACGGAACGCACCATACCGAGCTTCTTTTGAAGTATAAGCACGGCCTCCAAATAATCCTCTCCGGCAGTATGAAGTTTCATAGGCAGCTCCTTTCGTCATTAAGCAAGACTCCAGCCAGCCGCACTCTTTCGGATATTGACAAAATCCTGATAGATACCAGGCTGTTTCAAAAGTTCCTCATGGGTTCCTTGCTGTGCAATCTGGCCGTTGTCTATAACTAAAATCTGATCTGCCTGACGGATGGTATTCAGGCGGTGTGCAATCACAAGCAGGGTCTTTCCCTTCACCAATTCGGAAATAGCCTCCTGAATATAGCTTTCATTGTCGGTATCAACACTTGCAGTCGCTTCATCCAGAATGACAATCGGTGCGTCCTTCAAAATGCAGCGGGCAATAGAGATTCTTTGCTTTTCGCCGCCGGACAGAGTAGCGCCGCCTTCACCGATGACTGTCTGGAATCCATCTGGCAGCGCTATGATAAAATCATAGCAGCGGGCTTTTTTTGCAGCCTCATAGACTTCTTCCTCGGTAGCGTCCGGCTTACCCATGCTGATATTGTTGTAAATGGTATCCTGGAACAAGTACACCCTTTGGAAAACCATGCTGATCTGATCCATCAATTCCGACAGAGGTACATTGCGAATATCCATGCCCCTTATCGTCACATTGCCGGATTTTACATCCCAAAGTCGCGCCAGCAAGTTTGCAATGGTGGACTTACCGCTACCGGACGGTCCAACCAGCGCTGTCATAGAATTTTTCTTCATGGCAAAACTGATATGATGCAGAACCTCTTTATCCTGATAAGCAAATGTAACATCGTTGAACAGGACTTCCGGCTGTCCCGGCTGTGCCTGAGCCGGAATATGCTGCTTGCCGTTGTCGGAAAGTTCCGGTTCATCCAATACCGCTTCAATACGATCAAGGGCAGCATTCATCACGGTCAGTCGGGTTGCTTCTCCATAAAGAGCTTTCAGAGGTCCAAAGAGATCAAAGACAAACAGCAGCACGCCCAAAAGATAAGCCAGGGAGAGTACGCCTTCCTGATGTAAAAAAACAGATAAACCGAAGATAGCAGCAATACCCACGCCATAGAGAATGTTTAAGCCAGTGGTCCACGGTGTCATTTTCTGCTCAAACTTCGTATTGACATCCCTTGATTTTTTGAAGTTTTCCGTTAATTCGTCAGATTTTTCTCCGAGCAGATTGTAACTTTTGATAACCCCAATTCCTTCAGCAAAAGACAAGACCGCATCCGTCAAATTCTCGCTTTGGTTTTGACGCTCGACAGCCTCCTTGAAGGAAACCTTATTCATATATTTTGCAACCAGTGATGCCAGCAAGGTAATGATTACCGCAATCAGCCCAAGTCTCCAATCCAGTACGAACATAAAAACAGCTAAAACCAAAGTAGACAGCATATAGCTCATCATGTTGCCAATGGTACTCATAGAAACTTCCTCAATGAATACCATATCCGTACTGAGAACAGAGCTGATTTTGCCAATATTCCCCGATGTAAAGTAACCCATCGGCATTTTTCTTAAATGATTTCCCAACTCCATCCGTTTATCAGCAAAGATCATAAATCCAGCGGCACTTTGCAGACGGTCGCTCAAATAGTGAACCACTGTCTGAACCACTACAACAGCTAATAATCCAAGTCCGACAAACAGACAGGTCTTTCCAGTCAGCGTATTATCAGCAAACCCGGCCAAGACAATAAACGCCATGAAGATCGGCATTTTGGAGAGAATGGACTCGACAAATGCACATAGAAATGCAGCCTGAATACGGCTTTTATACCTCCCGGAGAGGTTCAGGATTCTTGAAATCAATGCAAACATTTATCTTCCCTCCTTTGCAGTAGATACTTTCCACTCGGCGCTGTCCTGGGCCGCTTTCCACAACTTTTGGTATTCTGGGCAAGCTTGAATCAGTTCCTGATGTTTTCCGGTTGCCACCATCTTTCCGTGATCCATAACGCATATTTGATCTGCGTTCATTATAGCGGGAAGTTTGTGAGCGATAACTACCAAGGTTTTTCCCTCCACCAGCTCCGCAATAGCAGCCTCCATTTTTTCTTCATTTTCTGGATCAGCATAGGCCGTGGCCTCGTCAAGCACTACAATCGGGGCATCCTTCAATATTGCCCGCGCCAGGGAAATTCGCTGGCGCTGCCCCCCGGAAAGCATTTTCCCCGCATCGCCCGCCATGGAGTGAATACCTTGCGGCAGCTTTTCCAGAAACTCCATACACTGGGCTTTCTTAGCCGCCTGCATTACTTCCTCATCGGTAGCATCCAAACGTCCAAGACGGATATTTTCCAGCAGGGAGGTGTTAAACAGGTACTGATCCTGAGCCACATAGGAAATGCGGCTGTTCAATGCCTCCAGGCTCATATCACAAAGTTTCTGCCCGCCAATGGAAATGCTCCCTTTCTGCGGGTCATAGTAATGGATCAACAGTTTTGCAAGGGTGCTCTTGCCAGAACCGGATTCACCAACCAGGGCAGTTTTTTGTCCTGCTTTTGCCACAAGGGTAATATCGTGGAGGACTTCGTTTTCCGCTATTATCGGTTTCCCATCTGGGCCAGGCTGTGTCGTCTGATACGCAAAGGAAACATGATCGTAAGAAATGTTAAAATCCTGTCCGTGGAAATCATCCTCAGCAGCTTGCAGCGGTGCCGCATTTAACATCTGTTCAAGTGCCGTGATCTTATAATTCAGATTCGGAATCGTCTCCATAAAGCCCAGTGCTTTCAGGAGAGGAATCCCAATGCTGAGGGAAAGGCAGAGGACTAAAATCAAATCAGGTAAAGTGCTTATGCCACAGAGAACAAACCATGCCCCAAGAGGCAAAGTCAGAATAACAGTGCAGGGCAGCAGACTTCCGTATATCGCCATCCAGGGCCAGGCGGCCTTATACCATGCCAAGGTATAATCCCGATAGTCCGTTACATCCTTGCGGAAGTTCTCGTAAGATTCACTCTCCCGGTTGAAAACCTTGACAACCTCCATACCATTGATGTACTCAATGATCGTGTTGTTCATTTTCTGTGCAGACTGATAGTAGGGACCCATGCGCTTCATTCCAACAGAGTACATAATGACCATGGAGAGCAGGCTGATCGGGATAGAGGCCAAAGACATAAGAGCCAGTTTCCAGTCCGCACAAAACATAGCAACATAAATCACCAGCGGGATCAGTAAATTTGCGATACCCTCCGGGACTGAATGAGCAAGGAGCAATTCCAAGCTGTCCACATCATCGACAAACAGCTTTTTGATTGTCCCTGTCCCTTTTTCCTCCACAATGCCAAGGGGAAGTTTCTCAAACTTCTTTTGCAGAGATACCCGCAGCCGGAACAATGTGTTATATGCTGCTTTATGAGAAATTGATAATCCCCATCCATATAAAACCGCCTGCAAAACAAGACAGATCAAAACCCCTATAACACGCAATAAAACAAATTCTGTCTCAACAGAATCGCCCATAACCAATGGTGAAATGACCTGATAGGCCAGCACAAAAGGCAGGACGCCCATAAGAACGCTGACCAGTACAACGACCGTGGCCACATACATATTTTTCTTATATGGCCCTGCGTACTCAAAGATTTTTTTGAACATAAGCCCTCCTTATATTGAGCCGTACTGTCTGTGCTTCAAAAACAAGAGGCCGCCAAAGTAAAGCGGCCTCTTATCATTATCTTTCTGTCCAGTCAAGGCGGCCCTGACATTCATAATTTCTAAAATTCACTGGCGGATTCGGAAAAAATCCAAAACCTTTTTACTGCCGGATTCGTCCAATGGATAGCTTTCTTTTATTTGCCCTTTTTCCATATGGACTACATACGAACATCCCGCCATCACCAACTCCGGATCATGCGTAATAACAAGAAGCGTTTTGCCCTGATCCGCGAGTGACTTCAAACTCCGCGCAACTTCCCGCATATGTTTGAGATCAAGCCCGCTGGTTGGTTCGTCAAACACAATGATCTCCCGGTTACTCACAATGGCAGATGCGATCGCTACCCGCTGTTTTTGCCCGCCGGAAAGAGAAAGCGGGTGCCTGTCTTTATATTCCAGCAGATCAAACTGTTTAAGGATTTCATCTGCAACAGTTTCATCCTCGTTGTCCATGCTCAGAAGCACTTCATCCATCACGCTTTCGGTAAATAGCTGATGGCTGGTATCCTGCATTACCATGTAGCAATGTTTGAGCCGGGCTTTCCAATCAAGGGTTTTCCCGTCAACCTGCAAAAGGCCACACTTCTTTTCCAGTCCGCAAATACAGCGGGCCAAAGTAGATTTTCCAGCGCCATTCAGGCCGATAATGGCAATCGTTTCTCCAACAGGCAGTTCTGCACTCGGAATATGGAGGCTTTCCGGCTCCCGCTTTTTATACGCAAAGCAGAAATTTTGAAATTCCATCTGTTTAGCTGTATGCGCCTGATACTGATTCGCAGGCTTCAACTTCGAGAGAGAAAACGGCCGCAGCCCCATTTCTTTTCGAGTGCTATCCGATAAACTGTCAAATTCAGCAGGCGTGTATTCCCGTTCAATCTCCCCATCTTTTACATACAGCACACGATCTGCAAGATCGTGAAGGTAGTAAAGGCGGTGTTCTGCAATCAGAATTGTTTTGCCCTGCTTTTTCCAGAGGCTCAAGACCTGCCGCAGGTCATCAATAGCAGCCATATCCAGATTAGAAGATGGTTCGTCAAGGACCATAATTCCCGGTAGCAATACACTTGATGAAGCACAGGCTATTTTTTGCTTTTCGCCCCCGGACAGAGCAAACACGCTTCGCCCCATCAAATCTTCAATATGATAATCGGAAACTGTACGGTCAATCCTTTTCAGGATATCTTCTTGGGGATAGCCTAAATTTTCACAGGCAAAGGCTAATTCACTATCCGTATCCACGTTGAAAAACTGACTTTTGGGATTCTGGAATACAGATCCCACCATAGCAGCCAAGTCATAAAGCGGCGTATCTGATACGCTTTTTCCGTCCAGAAGGACATCGCCCTCTAAATTACCTTCGTAATAATGAGGCACCAGCCCGTTTACCAAACGGGTAATCGTTGTTTTCCCGCAGCCGGATTCTCCCGTGAGTAAAACAAATTCCCCTGTGTTTATGGTGAGATTGACATTTCTAATCCCTCCGCCGCTGGATTCTTCACCATAAGAAAAAGAAACATTTTGAAAATCTATCATGGCAAAATCCCTCCTGCGGAAATTATCGGGGAAGCAATCGCCCAAAACACTACAAAGCAACAAAACAAGATCAGCACCACATCGGCAAAATTGAATTTAAGCTGGCAAATGTTTGTGCGTTTGACAGGAGCGCCGAGGCCACGGGTAATTGCCGCAGCGGAAAGTTCCTCACCGATTTTCACGGAGCAGGTAATCATCGGGATCAGCTTATACTCCAATATTTTTGAAGGTTTTTTCCCTCCAAGTTTAATCCCACGCATTTTCATAGCGTCACTGATTGCTTCTGACTCCTGAAAGACAGTTGGAAAGAAGCGGAACATGACCGTTAAGGGGATTGTCACTTCTTTAGGCATATGGATTCTTTCCATGCCGGAAATCAATTCACTGACCGTTGTTGTTTTCACTGCATAGGCAGCAATCGCAACACTGGGAAGGATTCGGCAGAAGAATCCTGTTGTAAATAGAACGAGGAAATTCAATATCCCCGTAAGGTGCGGCAAAACATAAATTTGAACAGCAAAAAAAGCAGAAAACACAGCAATATAGCCCACAGCTTTTGCACATTGTTTCGAGGTAAGCAGCAATATAGCCGGAACCGTACAAAGAACAAGGCGGATCAGCCCCATAGCTTCTCCGCCTGTTCCACCCATGACAAAAATGCTTATGATGAAGATGAGCAACAGTTTTGTACGCGGATCGAGCCGTAGCCCTTGTTCTGTTTTTTTGCTGAGCAGAATTTCCCGCGCCATTATGCAATACCGGCACGCTGGAAGTGCTTTTTGCAAATGGCTTTCCCAATCATACCTCCGACAAGGCCAAACACAAAGCAGGCAACCAGCAGAATAGGCGCAATCCACATAGGCATATATGTATTAAGGGTAGCTGCATATTCAGCGCCGTATCCTTCAGTCAACATTACCATATAGCTTTCACGGTTCAGGAAAATGGGAGCAAAGTTGCCAAACACCCAGATGCTGAACACGCCGCAGGAAAGAACTGTACTCTTTGCACTTTTGTAGTCCGCCTTTTTCAGAATCACGTCGGCCAACAGGCCGCCAACAAGACCAGTTACCATAGTAAGATAGCCGTTGCCGAAGAACACCATGATTAGGCCAATCAGGAAACCCATGATTGCAGTCATCCCGAATTTTTTAGCCTTTGTAACATACAGCATATAGGGGATGCCGCCAATCAAAGGGCACAGCACCGCCATCAGTGGAATAAAAATGGGGATAAAGCCAAGCATCGCCACCAGCATAACAATCACGACATAAATGACGGTGTAGATGCCGATAGTAATTAAATCTTTTCCCTCAAGCCGGGAACTTTTTTTCTGGGAACTCATACCAGTATCCTCCTTATCTCTGAGAAAATGAAAATGTGGTGTGGTTAGAGTGTTCTAACCACACCACATATAATAGCAATTTGCGCCCACGATTCCAACCCAAAACCAATTTTATTCTACCCAAAATCAGTATTTTTGCATTTATCCAATCGTAGCTTCTGCTTTATAGTTTTTCGGATTCACTCCGTATTTCCTTTTGAAGGCCGCTGCGAAATTGCTCGCTTTTGAATATCCCACCAGTATAGCCACCTGGCTGACATTCAAATTACTTTCTAACAGCAGGCTTGCCGCCTTTTCTAACCGCTGGTCGATGACATACGCATGAACCGATGTTCCGAACAGGGAGGAAAAGCCCTTCGTCAATTTTGAAGTGCTGATATTGACCTGCCGCGCCAATTCCTCGCAGCTCGGAGCCAGGGCAAGCTGGCTGTCAATAATTCGCTTTGCCTCTATGATGGAATCCCGGTCACTTCTGGAAATTGCAACGTAGGTTGACGCGAGAATACTCAGCTCCAGGACCTCGCTCAAATATACCGATAGCAGCTCAAAGACCTTGCTTTCCAGAAACAGGTATCCCAACCCGCCGCGATATTGCGTGAAGTCTTTCAGCTCCGCAAAAATGTGTTCCATATAGGGCGTGATATTCACCTTTGATATGCCGTCCAATAATTTTTTCTGATAGACCTCGATCTCACCAGCCTCAAAGTAGTCATTCAGAATCTTATAGAAATAGGATAGAGGTATTTTCACATTTTTGAAAAGGAAATCGCTCTTTTTAGAATAGCACAGATATTCCATTTTCCCGTGGCCGCGATAAATACAGGATTCACCCTTTTGTATGCTGGCACTTTGTCGGTTGTCTGCAATATTCCAGGAAACACCGTCATTGAAGCAGAACAGCATTTGTATGTATTCCTCGCTGCTCACCCCCTGCACGTTCATATCCGAAAAGTAATTCATTCTCCAGTCTGAAACAACTGCTCCCTGTTTCGTGACGATCTGCGAAATCTGACCTGTTCCCATATCAGCCGGAATATCTATTGTCACTGTCTGCGGAGAGTTGGAGAGCAGATCATGGTACAGCTTCGTCATGTATTGGTTTGTCATCGTGCGCCCTCCTTTTTGAGTTAGTTAAAACTAAGCATATAATACTTCATATTTGGTAGTCAGTCAAGGAGAGCAGGGCATAACAAAGAATTATAAAATGTATGTGTGATACATATCAAATCATTCCATGTGCAAACTATGAAATATAAAATGTATGTGGGTGATGTTGAATGGCAAAAGTTGAAGACTGCCCTGGCTTTGAAACCTTCGGTGCAGATGTAAAAGAAGCACGGAAGGCGAAGAACCTTGCACGAAAAGATTTAGCCGAAAAGGTGAATATTGATACCAGGTATCTTGCCAACATTGAAAACGAGGGCACGATCCCCAGCCTGCCGGTCATCATACAGCTTGTAAAAATCTGCGGCCTGCCGATGGAGAGATATTTCAATCCAGAGGTCATGCGAGAGGAAAGCGAGCTGCGCCAGCGGGTCGGACAGAAGTTAAAGCTCTGCCCGGAACAGTATTTGCCTATCGTGGAGGGTGCCATTGACGGGGCCTTAAAAATTGAAAAGCCGAATGAAGAAACGGAGGGTGTCTGAACATCCTCTGTTTTTCTTATTTTGCGGGCATTTTGAGGTTTCCGAAACGCTTTATAAGTAGGGATAAGATACGGTAGCAAGCACAGCAAGCGAGTACCCGCTTGCGAATTTTGAGATTTTCAGGTCCCTTACCCGAAAATTCAAAATTGCTTGTTGGGATAGTCCCAAACCCTTATAAAGAACGGAGGCGGCGCATGGCAAACCGAAAGCGAAATATTCAAATAAAATTCTATGTCACGGAGGACGAAAAACGGCTCATAGACGAAAAAATGAGCCAGTTACCCACACGCAGATATGGCGCTTACCTCCGCAAGATGGCGATTGACGGATATATCATCTATACGGACACCGCAGATATCAAGGCATTTACCAAAGAGCTTTCCGCCATTGGTCGGAATATCAACCAGATTGCCAAGCGGATCAACGCCGGAGGTCCTGCGTATCAGGCCGACATGGACGAGATACGGGAAAGGTTGGACGAGATATGGCAGTTACAAAGACGCATCCTATCAAGTCAACGCTGAAAGCGGCCATTGACTATATCTGCAACCCGGAAAAGACGGACGGAAAGCTGCTTGTATCCTCCTATGGCTGTGCCGCCGAAACTGCGGATATCGAATTTTCCTGGACCCGCCGCCATGCCATCGACAAGGGAACGAACCTGGGCCGTCACCTGATCCAAGCCTTTCAGCCTGGGGAGGTTACGCCGGAGCAGGCCCATGAGATCGGCATGGAGCTTGCAAAAGAAATCCTGGGCGGCAAGTATGAATTTGTACTTACCACCCATATAGACAAAGATCATGTTCATAACCACCTGATTTTCAATGCGGTCAGCTTTGCGGATCACAAACACTATCATTCCAACAAGCGAAGCTATCACGATATCCGCCGTATCTCCGACCGGCTTTGCAAGGAACACGGTCTGTCCGTCATCATCCCAGGACAAGACAAGGGCAAGAGCTATATTGAACATCAGGCTGCACAGAACGGCACCAGCTATAAGGCAAAGTTGAAAGCTGCCATTGACCGGCTTCTGCCAGCCTGTTCCGATTTAGAAGAACTGCTTCGTCGCCTGCAGAGAGAAGGCTATGAGATCAAGCGGGGCAAATATATCTCCGCCAGAGCGCCGGATCAGGAACGATTCACCCGTCTGAAAACCCTGGGTGTGGACTACACCGAAGAAGCCCTTGCCGCCCGGATTGCCGGACGTTCCAGACCTTCCCGCCAGCCGAAACAGCGGAACGGAAAGATCAGCCTGCTCATTGATATCCAGAACAACATCAAGGCACAGCAGAGTGCAGGCTTCACCCATTGGGCGAAGCTGAACAATCTGAAACAGGCCGCCAAGACCATGAATTTCCTGACGGAACACGGGATAAGCAGTTATGGAGAACTGGAAAGCAAATTGACCGCAGTATCCGCACGCAGGGATACCGCTCATGCAGAAATCAAGCGGATAGAAAGTAGAAGTGCCGAACTTGCCCTTGTGATGAAGCATGCCGGAACTTACCGTCAGCTAAAGCCGCTTTATGAAAGATACCGTAAATCGAATGATAAAGAAAAGTTTCTGCGGGGGCATGAGAGCGAGATCATCCTTTTTGAAGCGGCCGCCAGAGAATTAAAACGGCTGGGGACTGTGCCGCTGCCGACAACGGAAAGCATGAAAACGGAGCTTGCTAATCTCAACGCAGAAAAGGAACGGCTCCTTGCGGAGTACAAAGCTGCAAGAACCGAAGCCCAGGAATACGATACTGTTAAACAGAATGTAGATGCACTGCTGACCGTTCCAAAGGAACAGGAACAACAGCGTCGGCATGAACTTGAATAAATTTCTTTGAAAGACGCTGGGCGCAGCTCCCGGCATCCTGTATAATGGAACTGCGGAAGGAGGTTTTACCGATGACAAAAAGCGAAGCAATCAAAGCATTATTCTTCAAAAGTGTACTGCCCGTGACCGTGGCACTGATTCTGTATTGTATCTTCAAATCCGCCTGCATGAAGAACGGAGAGCTTGACTATGTATGGCTCTGGATACTCTGCGGGCTGCCGTTTGGCCTCCATCGGATGTGCCTCTGGATCGTGCCGGGCGGCGGCTCCCTGGGTGGAGGGATCGCCCTGTTTGCATTGAACTTTATTATCGGCGGTGTAATCGGTGGTTTCATTCTGGCATGGCGGTTGATCGTGGCGGTGTGGTATGTGCCGCTGACGGTGTACCGGCTGATCGTTGGATGATTTTCTTGCGTCATGGAAATATGGAAAACTGCCGCTCGTGCCGATGGAAAAACCATTCACAACCTGATGGAAAAAGACAAGCCTTTTCCCACAGGCCTGCAAACAGCTTTCCCACAACCTCACAATCCTGGCAGTTTACACACATTCCCACAACGCCTACTGCGGCGGCTATCCATCCTTTCCTATCCAATCCTAAAAAAATACTATGGAAATCCTTCTCTAACTGAGGTACAGTTTGTACCCCTGTTCAAATAATTTGATTAAAAAGAAAAAGCGGGAGTACAGCCGATCGGACGAACCGAAAAGCTGTACTCCCATTTTGTGTGCCTGAAAATGTCTGAAATCAAGCCTTTTTCTTCATGTGCCAGCAAGCAGACCGACACATGAGAAATCATAAAGGCTCCCTTTGAAAATACGGATACAGGGAATTATTTTGCGGTTTTTCCGCCCCTATCTTCACATATTTTAGACCGTTTGGAATTGTAATGCGGACAAGCGACCAGACACGCCCGGAAACTCTGCTTGCAGCCGTGAACACATTTTTTACAGATATGGTTATACTGCCGCCTGCCGTTCTCACCCAGGAAGAACGCCCATTCCAGCCGCCACTTCTTGCTTCGGCTCATAGGCAGTCATGCTCCGGCACATCACGGCCAGGCTTCTTTCCCTCCGGGGGTTTGTGCTCGGCACACTCCCGTTTGGCATCTTCTAACCGCTCACGGATGGAAGGCTTCTCCGGCGTTATCCGTTCTGCGTACTCCTGGGCCTTTTCCAATTCCTCGCCGCGTCTGCCGTTGTTGATAACGCCGTCGATCATGCCGTAGTCATCCTCCAACGTCATTTCGACCGTGCGGAGGGGATTATCCTTTTCCGGCTGCTCCGCTGCCACGGCAAAGGCCCGTGTGCCGTTTCCCATAATAAGATACTTTCCATCATCGGAAATATGGTGGACGCCGTAACCGGCCGCCTCCATCTGCTCCCGGCTCATAGCCGTCACCTGAAAGCTACCCCTGGGTGTTTGGATACTCTCACCAGTCTCAAAACGGTCTGGCAGATAAGCGAGGTCTTGCTTCTCTGCGGGAACAGGGAGAACAACGATATTGCCATTGATCTGCATAAATCGTTCCGGCGTTTTGAACTGTTCCGTGTATTTCTGGATCAGTTCCGGGGACAGGGATGCAAAATCTTCCTCACCAAGTCCAACCACCAGGAAAGTTCCTGCTACAATATCATAAATTTCTCCGTTTTCATCCCGCAGTCCACGGTTCAGTTCAAGCCCTATGAGCTTTCCTTCATCATTGCAGACCAGCGCCACCGGGTCAGAATAAGGATAAGTCGCTCCAATATCACCGCCAACCTCTGCCTGCAGGGAATGAAGGTCGGGGTCGATCTCCTTCACATAGGGTTCCTTCATAGGCTCCACTACAAGCACAGTCATCTTTTCCGAGGCAACCTTCTCCGCAGCGGACAGCATTTCATCCGCATGGGACTTGTCCGGGTCATCCAAAGCGGCCTTGACCTCCGCTGGGTCAAAATCAAGAAATTCCTCATAGCCCGTGGCGTCCTTGAACTTTTCAATCTCCGAAGGAAGATAGTCCTCCTGTGTTTGCCCCAGCGCCGCCAGCTTTTCATCCAGAGCGGAAATGCGCCCTGCCATCAGGTTTTCGTAGAGTTCCTCCTTGGCAGCCTGTGCCTCCGGGTGTTCCGCCGCATACTGCGGATCACGCTGCCGGAAAAACTCGTCCATGTCAAAGGCGATATCCATAGCCCATTCAGATTTTTCTTCTTCGGGAAGATCGTCCTGAAAGGTCATCACCCGGTACTCGTCGGGGATGCTGCCACGCTCGCCGTCGTAATACTCATGGAAACTGTCACCCGTATCACGCACATAGCCCTGATCCGTGAAGGTGCCGCTTTCCTCCAACGCAACGTCCCGGCCGTAGGCCTCATAGTCGATGTAATTCTGCAAATGCTCTGGCACCTGCATAACGTCCAGTTCTTCGATGTAATAGCGGCCCAGATCGTCATAGTCATGGATATCGGGGTAAACCTCATAGCAATCCAGATTCTCGGTGAGGTTGATGATCTCCTGCAGGCTGCCGCAATGGTCGCCCATTTCCATACCGGCCTGAAACTGTGCGTATTCGCTTTCGCTCATTTCATCCAGCTTCGATGCCAGATAATTCAGCTCGTCCAGATTCTCATATTCACCCAGCTTACTGTAAAGACCGTCCACATAGCAGTCATAGTCCGTGATGAACCATTCTTCATAGGGCTGGCCGAAGTCATCCTTCTGGCCGATTCCGATCCGCTTAAACACTTCCTTCAATTCTTCGGCGGTGGTGGGAAACTTCACCCACTCGCCCACAAGCTCGCCCTCATTGTACTTCCCAAGATTGGTGATAAAGGCGGCAAAGGGATAATCCTTGTTGTGATCGTAATATGGCATATCAGCACCTCCTTACAGTTCCGGCGCAGACTTTTCCTTATGGGGCTGCGCCTTGTTTTTCTCCGCACATTCCTTTTTGCCCTGTTCCAGCCGTTCCCGGATGGAGGGCTTTTTCTCCGGCTCCGCAGGGCGTTCATGCACCCACTCGTCGCCGGAAAGAGAAATATATCCGTGTTCCGTAAAATGGCCCTGTTCCTCCTGCATGGCGTACTTGCCAAAAGGAACAGGGTCGATTGCTTTCAGAAGTTCTGGGGGCAGCAGCATATCCATGTGCTGTGCCAGATACCGCCAGCCCAGATCGTTCAAATCGTGGATGTTGGGCTCAAATACGAAATAGTCGATGTTGGCCGCAAACTCCTTGAACCGCTCCGGTGCTGTCAGCTTGAAGGGCGATGCCTGCACCGCCATCAGTAGCTCCCGGTCCTCCGGGGAGAGGGCAGCCACCGCCGCCCTCACTTCGGGTAAATGTTCCAAAGTCTTATTTTCTGCCATTGACACCTTCCTTTCTTTTCGGAAATTCCAGTTTGAAGTTGATGTATTTGCCACCCGTGTCATCCAGGATCACCGCAGCGTCATAAGCAGCCTGTTTCTTTTCAGACCACATTTCCTTGACATTGGTACGTCCCTTTTTCAGAAGGTCCGTTGCCATCTTCTTTGTCAGTTCCTTCTTGCGGCTCGTCCAGAAGCGGTCATTTTTCCAGAGGACAAAACCGCAGGACCGATCCGAACACGCAAAGTTTTTCTTGCCCTCATAGACCGGCTGGCCGCAGCGGGGGCAGGTGCCGATCACTTCCTTCTCCGGGGCAAACAGCTTTTTGCCGTCCTCGGAAATACAGGAATAGGTGGACACGATCTCCTGGACCATCGTGCAAATACCGTCCATGAAAGTATCCGGGTCAGCGCCGCCCCTTGCGATCTCCGTTAATTTCTGTTCCCATTCCGCTGTCAGCATGGGAGAGGTCAGCGGCTCCGGAAGGACCGTGACAAGGTTGATACCGGCTTTCGTGGGGATCAGGTTTTTGCCCTTGCGCTCCACAAATCCGGATGCCACCAGCTTTTCGATGATTGCCGCCCTGGTCGCAGGCGTGCCAAGACCTTTTCGCTCCGCCTCATCGGGAATATCATCCTTGCCTGCGTTCTCCATAGCGGACAGGAGGGTATCTTCGGAGTAGGGCTTCGGCGGCTGGGTAAAATGCTCGGTAACAGCAACCTCCGCACCGCCAAAAGTCTGCCCTTTGGTGAAGTCTGGGAGCGTGCCGCCGTCCCCGTCCGCAGGCTTTTCCTTCAAGAAGGCACGGAAAATACGGTCGATCTCCCGCCAGCCTTCGGAGATGACGCGCTTGCCCTTTGCGGTGAAGGAATGGCCGCAGCAGTCAAATGTGGCCGTGACCGTCTCATACACATACGGCTCCGCCGACGCACACAGCAGCTTGCAGCAGACCAGCAGGAACAAATTGCGCTCGCCCAGGGGCAGAGCCT
>ENA-OWOV01000202-OWOV01000202.1-gut-metagenome-genome-assembly--contig:-NODE-202-length-22962-cov-5.283330_pt1 | contig 22962 bp, 19 predicted proteins | sample MGYA00248247_ERZ651799 | MGnify/ENA primary metagenome ERZ651799 (study PRJEB26908, sample SAMEA4031712) | gut metagenome | biome: gut; feature: normal infant; material: stool | place: China | collected 2015...
GCATCGGCGGCCAGCTCCTCGGCTTCCCGGATGACCGATACCGGGTGGCAGAGATTATCCAGCGGCTTCATGCTGTTCACGTCCACACCCACGCACTGCTGGCCCAGAAAGGCCGTCAGCTCCGGGTTGCCGCGGCCCCGCTTGTGGCCGGGCACATCAAAAGGTACCACACGCATCTGCCGGAACTGCTCCAGCGCCTCGTAAATGGGCGCGCGGCGCTGATCCAGCCGGAACCGTGTACGGTTCTCACTCATCTTTTCTCCTCCGTCCCTGGTTCCGGCGCAGCAAAAAAGCGCAGGCCCACCACACTGGTGCAGACCTGCGCTTGAAAAAGCGTTCTGAACATGCAGACAAAGCCCCGGTGACACTGGGGAAAATCTCCGCATGGTTCAAAAAGACGGGATGACGAGAGTCTATATAGCAATTACACTTTTACTACTCTTATTGACCGTTTCACAAGTCTGCGCACGTTCTGCGCAATTTCATGGCTGTAAAGGAACCAACTTATAAAATTTGAGCTTTCAACTCAATCAATAATGGCAGCTTGCGCCGCCGGTCGGCAGTGGACCCGGCTGTCCGTATGGCCTTAGCCCCGATGGGCGGTCCCAGGTAATTTGCTTTGAAAAGACTCTGACACGCTTTGTCTCTCAAAATCGATGATATCTTATCATGCTATGAGGGTGGTGTCAATACTTTTTGGGAAAATAAAGCGGAAAATGGGCAAGCGGATCGCATGATGACAAGGACACTGTATAGATATGGTAAAAGTGTGGCAAAACACTTTGCACAGACACGGCAAAACGCTTTTGCTTGACAAATGAAAGAAATTCTACTATACTGGTTCTTACCGGTGCGCCATCGCCAAGCGGTAAGGCAGGGGACTTTGACTCCCCCATCGTAGGTTCGACTCCTGCTGGCGCAACTGAAAAAGAACCCGCAGGGGGCCTGGGCGACAGGTTCCCTGCGGGTTTTCTTTTTGTGAAAAGAGGGTGTTTGTGTGAACGAAGAAAATTCTCTGCTGACCGGGGCGGTGCGGCCTGCGCTGCTGCGGTACGCGCTGCCCATTATCCTGAGCATGGTGGCAACACAGTTTTACGCCGTGGCCGATACCATGATCATCGGCCTGCGGCTGGATGCCGATGCGCTGGCGGCAGTGTCCAACGCTTCCACGGTGCTGATGATCTTCCTGTTCATCTCCGGCGGCATGGAGCTGGGCGGCGGTCTGCTGGTGGCGGCGGGCAAGCCCACTGCCACAAAGCATGAGATGACAGAGCTGCTGTACAACCTGCTGTTCGTGGATGAGGTCATCGCCCTGTTGACCACGGCAGTGGGCTTTGTGACCCTGCCGGCCCTGCTGCAGCTGATCAATACGCCTGCGGAGATCCTGGATACCGCTGTGCTCTACGGGCGCATCTATCTGATGGGGCTGCCATTTCTGATGCCCTACGATCTGAGCAAGGAGTGTGTCATGGGATGCGGCGATTCCAAAACGCCGCTCAAGGTCATTGTGGCTACCAGTGTGATGAATATTGTGCTTGACCTTGTTCTGGTGGGGCCCTTCGGGGTAGCCGGTGCAGCGGCTGCCACAGCGGCGGCGCAGGTGGCGGGCGCGGTCTACATGGTGGCATTTCTGCGTCGCACCCAGATGGATGCGGCCTTCTCGCTCCGGATGCTCAAGGCGCGCTATGCCAGGGATATTTTCCGGCTGTCAGCCCCCAACAGTATTCAGCAGGCCAGCGGCACCATCATCACCACGGTCAAGCAGGGGCTGCTGGGCGGTCTGGGTGTGGAAGCCATTGCAGGTTTCTCCTGCGCAGGCAAGCTGTCCAGCCTGTTGATGATGCCGGTGTTCGGCTTTGTGCAGTCCACAGTGTTCTTTATTGCGCAAAACACAGCCGCCCTCCAGCCGGGCCGTGTAAAAGAGGGCCTGCGGGAAGGGCGGCGGATCTTGTTGGTGTATTCGCTTGGGGTGGCGGCGGTCTGCATCGGTCTGCGGGGGCCGCTGCTCCGACTCTTTACCACCGACCCGGCAGCAGCCAGCTATGGCTGCACCATGCTGGCCTTTGAGTCGGTGACCTGCCTGTTTGTGGCACAGAAGCATCTGTTCGAGGCCCGCCTGCGCGGTGCCCAGAAGATGGGGCTGTATCTGGCCTCCAACCTGGGGCAGATCGCCCTGAACCTGCTGGCCTGTGTGATCCTTGTACCCCGCATTGGTTTTGCAGGCTTCTGGATGTCCAGCTGGATCAGCGCGCCCATCGGAATGCTGCTGGCAGCGGTGCTGGCGAACCTCTCAGGCGCTTCGCACCAGCTTCCCTAATAGGGGGGGCTTGCCTCTCCTATTAGAAGAGGCGGCATCCCGCAGGGATGACGGAGAGGCTCAGCTGATCACCTCATACTGAAAATACTCGCACTTGACCTTGCTGCCCACCTCGATCTCGGGCGGCAGCAGGGCCAGCGCAACGGGATTCAGCTCGTCGCTTTCAATGTCGGTGCGGCGCAGGTTGACATAATCGCCGTCAAAGCTGACGACCTCGTAATACCAGGGGCCCATAGGATACCTTCTTTCAGTTGAGCTTTTCTTTGAGCTGTCGCTTCCTGGAGCGGCGGCTTTTTTAATGCTTCCGTTTTTTCTTTTCGTCCCAGGCAAAGTACCCGGCGTAGAGCAGGAACACGGGCAGGGCGGCAAGGGTGACAGTCCGGCTCAGGCGGATGCCGTCCGGCTGATAGACAAAGTCGATGGTGACCGTTCCGGCGGGGCAGAGGACGGCCATCAGGCCCTCGTCCACCCGCAGGATCTCGGTCTCCTGCCCGTCCACATAGGCCGTGAAGCCGTCATCGTAGGGCACGGAGAAGAACATCAGGTTGGTCCTGTCCAGCGTGGCCTCAGCGTGGAAGCCTGCGCTGGTCATCTCAAAGGTGGTGCAGGCAGAGGCCCGGCGGTCGGCACAATCCTGAGTGTAGCGGGTGTAGGTCAGGTCGTTGAGCTCTGCCGTGGGCAGGGGCGTGAGGTACTGCCCATAGGCCAAGGCATCCTCCTCAGTGAGAACCAGTGCCCGCATGAGCAGGTTGGAGCGGGTGGGAGTTACGGTATCCTCATACTGGGTTTCGGTGAGGTAGTAATCGTAGGTGAAGCCCATGGGAACGTAGTTCTGGTTCTCGTAGAGAACATAGCCGTCCAGGGTGTCGTAATACGTCCAGCCCTCATCGGCCTCAGCGCGGAACTGCTCCTGATGCGCGAGCGTGGTCAGCAGGTATCTGACGCTGAGCAGGCCGCGCAGGGCGTAGTTGGAGAGCTCGGGCTGACTGCGCACATCCCGCTTGACCCCCAGTGCCGGGTAGAAGCTGAGGATGCTGGGAGCGGCGGTGCTGCCGAAATACTGCAGGCAGCTCTTGTCCAGCCACAGGCCCAGATTGTCGTGTGTCTTGTAGGTGTCAATGCGCCAGTCGCCCTCGGGCAGATCCTCCTTCAGGGCCAGCGCGTTGATATACTGCTCCACAAGGTCACTGTCGGTGTTCCACTGGCCGAACTTGCCAATGCCGATGTGGACGATGCCGAACAGGCAGCTGAACGCCAGCACACCGGCCAGCAGGCGGCGGGCAAAGACCCTGCGCTGCTGCCAGCGCCTGCAGATGCAATGGTAGACGGCCAGCCCGCCCAGACCAAAGGCAAGCACGGCGCAGTACTGGCCCGGATTCTGCAGCACGCCCAGGCTCCACTCCTTGGTGGCGGCATCCTGCACGGGCACCAGTGCAAAGGCCAGCGTGGCGATCATCACAAAGGCAATGCTCCGGGCGGGGCGGGCGAGGTCGAGGCTGGGGTCCTCCCACGCGCTCACCGTCATGGCCGCAAGGATGAGCACCGGCATATAGAACCACCGGGCATAGTAGCTGGAATTGAGGGCGTAGAACGCGCTGTTCAGGATGGGCACCAGCGCAAATACCATGCAGACGGCAATGATCCGCTTTTTGCTGTCGCCCTGCCGGGCACGCCAGTAGGCCACCACACCGGCCAGACTGCACAGGGGCAGATAGGCTGTCATGCTGGTCCATTTGATGATGCCCTCAGACCAGATGGAGGTCATATAGGGGGAATCCGGGGGCAGCACCCAGCTCAGCAGGATGGCCAGATACTGCTGGGGCTTGGAATAGGTCAGAAAGCCCCAGCCGGAGGAAAGATCGATGGTGCGCGGGTTCTGCAGCACGCTGAGGACAGTGGGCCAGAGCACCACAAAGCCCAGTGCCACGCCCAGCAGGCTCTCAAAGGCCAGCTGACCGAAGAGGCGGCGCGTGAGCCGGAACTCCCCGGCGGAGAGCTTGCAGACGAAGTAGATGACAAGGAAGAGGACCTGCCCCACAAAGAAGAAGTAGTTGTTGAGCAGGTTCACCGCCACCCAGAAGACGAACCATCCGTGGCGGCGCTCGTAGATGGTCTCATCCAGTGCCCAGAGCATCCAGGGGAAGAGGGCCAGCACATCAATGAAGTGGTTGAAGAAGATGTTGTACAGCCCCCAGCCCGAAAAGGCGTAGAGGACCGCACCCAGCACCGCAAAGTTCGGGTCTTTGACGTAGCGGCGCAGATACAGATACGCGCCGCCGCCCGCCACCGCGAACTTGAGTACCAGCAGCGGCACCATGAGGTAGGGGAGCCAGTTCTGCGGGAAGAGCAGGGAAAACCAGAAGAAGGGGGAGCCGTACAGGTAGAACGAATAGGCGTTCATGGTTCCGCTGCCCAGGTCAGTTGCCCAGGAAAAGGTGTTCTTCACGCCTTCGTATCCGGCGGGGTAGCCTGCCCCCTTGAGAAAGCCGTTCATGTAGCGGTAAAAGCTGATCTGCTGGCTGTTGAAATCGCCTGCATAGTGGAAAAAGCCGCCGTCCAGCAGATAGAACGGCAGGAAGATGAGGGCGGCTGTCAGGGCGCAGAGCCCCACGGTGAGCCAGAACTTGTCCTGCTTCTGCCCCAGCATCCGGGGCGAAGAATGAAATGCAGTCATGCGTCAGTCCTCTTTTCAATATCGGAAATTTCCCGCTTACGGGAACGGCACCTCGCGGGTGTCATCGGGGTCCTGCGCGGCCCTGCGCTGCTGCTCGAACACCGCGTCGATGAGGGTGTCGAGGTCAGAGAGGCGGCTCAGCTCACAGCAGTAGCGCCGCAGGCTGGCGGCCCCCTTCAGGCCCTTCATGTAGTGCATGGTCTGGGCCCGGGCCTGGGGCATGGCAACGAACTCGCCCTTCTGCTCCACCATCTCCTCCACCTGCCGGCGCAGGGCGTTCATCCGGGCCTGCAGGTTCGGCTCCTTGGGGGCGGGCAGGCCCTCCAGCGCGGCGTTCACCCGCTCAAAGAGCCAGGGGTCGCCCAGAGCAGCCCGGGCGATCATCACGCCGTCGCAGCCGGTCTCCTCCACCATCCGCACAGCATCCTCGGCGGTGCGGATATCGCCGTTTCCCAGTACGGGAACGTGGACGGCATCCTTCACCGCCGCAATGATGGACGGGTCGATGCCCGGGGTGTACATCTGCTCCCGGGTGCGGGCGTGGACGGCGATGAGCACCGCGCCCGCCTGCTCGCAGGCTTTGGCGCATTCCACGGCCGTGACGTGCTCTGCGTCCCAGCCCTTGCGCATCTTCACGGTGACGGGGCGGGAGGTGTTTTTGACCACTTCCTCCACAATACGGCCGCAGTGGTCGGGGTCAAGCATCAGCTTGCTGCCCGCCCCGCCCGAGACGATCTTGGGGGCAGGACAGCCCATGTTGATGTCCAGAAAATCGAACGCGTACTGCTCCACGGCGGCAGCAGCCTGCCCCATGATTTCGGGCACTTCGCCAAAGATCTGCACGCCGTAGGGGGCACCGTTGGGTTCGGCCTTGAGCAGGCTGACGGTTTTGTGGTCGCCGTATACCAGCGCCCGGCTGGACACCATCTCACTGACGGTAAAACCGGCTCCGTGCTGGGCCATCAGCCGCCGGGCCGGGGCATCGGTAAAGCCCGCCATGGGGCCGAACACTGCCCGGTGGGGCAGGGAGATCTCCCTGATCTTCAAAGGGGTGTTGAAAGGTTCCATGATACTCCTTAGCGCTATCTGATTTAGTTGATAACATGATAAAATTTGGATTATAAGTATACCATATTTCCGGCGGCAGAACAAGAAGCGGAACATCTTTCTTGTCAGCGCGGGATTTTTCCGGTATACTGGGGACAAAAGGAGGAGCGGCTGGAACACGGCAGCCAGCTGCACAAAAGAGATGGAATACAGAGCATGGAAAAAGCAGAACGGCGCAGGGGAGAGCATCCGCACCTCCCTGCTGGGCTACGGCTGTATGCGGTTCCCCACCACACCGGAGGGAGCCATTGACGAGCCCCGGGCCGAAGCGCTGCTGAACGCCGCGCGGGATGCGGGCGTGAACTATTTTGACACCGCTTACCCCTACCACGGCGGCCAGAGCGAGCCCTTTGTGGGCAGGGTCATTGCAAAGTGGCCCCGGGAGAGCTTTTATCTGGCCACCAAGATGCCGCTGTGGCAGTGCGGGAGCCTGGAGGAGGCCCAGCATATCTTTGAAGAGCAGCTCCGGCGGCTGGGCGTGGAGTACATCGACTTCTACCTGCTGCACTCCCTGCACGCCGCCCGGTACGACCGGGCCAAGGAAATGGGCATCGTGGACTGGCTGTGGGAGCAGAAAAAGCTGGGCCGCATCCGCAGCTTCGGCTTCTCCTGCCACGACAACGCGGCGGGCCTTGAGCACATCCTGCGGGATCAGCCCTGGGATTTCTGCCAGCTGCAGTATAACTATCTGGACACCGATGACCGTGCCGAGGAGATCTCGGGTGACCGCGGCTATCAGTTGACCGAGGAGCTGAACATCCCCCTCATCATCATGGAGCCCATCAAGGGCGGCACACTGGCCAACCTGCCCCCGGAGGCCGAAGCACCCCTCAAGGCCCTGCGGCCCGAGGCCTCGGATGCCTCCTGGGCCCTGCGCTGGGTGGGCAGCCACCGGAACGTCCATGTCATCCTCTCGGGCATGAGCGCCGAGGATCAGCTCACGGATAACCTGGCCACCTTTGCCCGCTTTGAGCCGCTGACCGCTGCAGAGACCGCCGCGGTGGAGCAGACCGCCGCCTTCCTGCACAGCCGCATCAAGATCGGCTGCACCGGCTGCCGGTACTGTATGCCCTGCCCCATGGGGGTGGACATCCCGGACAACTTCAGCATCTGGAACAAGCTGGGGATGTTCGGCCAGCCCGAGGCCATCAAGCACCAGTGGGAAGCCCGCTTCCCCGATGCCGAAAAGGCCAGCCACTGCGTCCGCTGCGGCAAGTGCGAGGCGGCCTGCCCCCAGCATCTGCCCATCCGCAATGCGCTGGCCCAGCTGCAGCAGGAGCTGGATCAGCTGTAATCTGTATCAGAAAAGCCACCGGCAAAAACCGGTGGCTTTTTTCTCTTATTCGCTCCACTCCATCCCGATCTTATCCAGCATTGCGCGGCGCTCAGGGGTGAGCTTGGGGTCGTGGGTGATATCCCACTCCCGCATCCGGCGGAGCCAGTCGCCCAGGCAGAAGCCGGTTTCGTTGGATTTGTAGTTGGCGGCGGCGTGGAGGTTGCCGTGGGCCTTGTAGTAGGCTTTGGCCTGCTGATAGGCGGTTCCCCACTTGGCATCCCGGGCATCCCACACCATGCCGATGCTGTTCAGCTTTTTGATGTGGGCGGGCGTGACCTGATAGGAATCCGGGCGGTTCTTGCGGGCTGCACGCAGGTTGGAGATCCACACGCCCAGCCGGACACCATCGCTGTCCACATAGCTGGCGGGGACCAGCAGATGTTTGTACTTGCGGGCGTAGCGGGCGGCACTGCGGAAGTTCCGCTCCCAGTTGGCCTCGCGCACGGTGCCGTGGTCAGCAGCGGGATCACTGGGGCGGCGCTCGCCCTTGAACAGGGTGCGCAGCAGCTTGCGGCGTTCACTGCTCAGGGCGCTGCTGCCGGAGTTCAGGGCCTGCCGCTGGCGGCTGACCCAGCTGCCCAGCCAAACGCCGTCGGCGGTCTTGTAGACAGAGGGGATCTCCAGATCGCCGTGCTCTGTCTTGTAGGCCAGAGCCAGATCATAGCGCTCCTGCCAGGGGTCATACTTTTCCCACACCATGCCCAGCTTGTCCAGCAGGGCCTTGCGCTCAGGGGTGACCCGGGCGCTGGAGCGGTCCGGGTTCAGGTAGGCATAGCGCTGGCGCGCCACCCACTTGCCCAGCAGCACTCCGTCCGGCGTGACATACTCCGACGGGACGTTCAGGTTGCCGTGCTCATGGTAGTAGGCGGCGGCAACATCGTACAGGAACATCCACTTGCGGTCGTTGCGGTTGGTCCAGTCCATGCCCAGAGCGTCCAGCCGCTCCACCTGCTCCTGAGGCAGCTCGCCTGCCTTGTGAGCGGCGCGCTGGGCCCCCAGCCAGACCCCCAGACCGAAGCCGGAGGGCGTTTCGTACTTGATGGGCACTTCCAGATCGCCGTGTTCCAGATAATACTGGGTGGCGGCGGCATAGTTCTGCTCCCACAGGTCGTTGGAGGTGCTCCACACCATGCCGATGGCTTCCAGCCGCTCGATGCGGTTCTGGGTCAGGTTGCCGCCCAGATAGCGCTGGCGGTTGTAGACGATCCATTCGCCCAGTGCAAAATCATTTTTATCGCGGTAGCGCACCGGCACCAGAAGGTCACCGTGCTCGGTGCGGTATTTCTGTGCGGAGGCAAAGCCCTTTTCCCAGGCAGCTTCCAGCCGGTGGTTCCAGCGGATGCCCAGTTTTTCCAGCTTGGCGGCCTGCTCAGCCGTCAGGCGGCCCGGGCGCTGCCCGGCCTGTACCTGCCGCTGGAGCTCGAGCCACTTGCCCACAGGCACGCCGCTGTGGATGGTATAGCTCCGGGGCAGCTCCAGGGTACCCTCTTTGGCAGCGGCATCGGCGGCGGCCTGGCACAGCACCTCCCAGCGGGCCTCCATCTCCCGGCGCAGCTTGCCATACAGGCGGTAGGTCTGCTGCATGGGGCGCTCCTGCCGGAAGCCCGGCGTTTTGCTGCCGGCCCTGGTCATGGCCTCGGTGCAGTCACGCTGCAGGGTGCGGCCGTTGCCCAGCCCCTCGAACTGCGCCACAAGGTCAAACACCGGCACGCTGCGGCTGCCTGCAGCCACCAGCGCGCGGCAGAGCATCTGCTTGAAGGTGGACATCAGGCTGGACTGGCGCACCAGAATGACCCCGGCCAGCCCCTCCAGCGGCTGCTGGACCCCCGGCGCGTTGACGCAGAGCAGGACCTTGGGGCCGGGGGCTGTATCGGAGAGGAAGGTCTCCACGGCAGCAGAATCCGCAAAGCAGGCGTGATCTGCAGCGTAAAAGCGGACGGCAGGGTCCACAGTGCGCAGCAGCTGTTCCAGCTCCACGCCCAGCTTTTCCTGATAGGCAGCGGATTCAAACAGGACCAGATAATGGCCGCTGGTATCGCTGAGCAGGCGGGGCAGCAGAACGGTCAGGTTCTCCACCTGACGCAGAGACCAGCTCAGTTCTTCATATTGAACGCGCAGGGAGGTGTCGCCCTTGGGCATACACAGGTTTTTGATCCGGGCGCGCAGGGTGGCCAGCTCCTCCTCCTGCGGCCAGAGCAGGGCTGCATAGGCTGAGGGCACCGGCATGGTCCCGGCGGCCATGGCCTCGGCCACAGTCATGTGGGAGACGATGCAGTCGGCAAACAGCTCCTGCGCGGCGGCGCAGACGGGGGCACCGTTGGGAACACCCAGCCCCAGCACCTTTGCCTGGGGGCACATCCGCAGCAGCTTCTGCACCGACTGTGCCCAACACACGGCGCTCAACTCATGGTAGCAGTCCAGCACGACGCAGCCGGGTTTCTGCTCCCCCAGCCGCACCCACTGCTCCGGGGTGGCGGCGGCCAGCTTTTCGCAATCACAGAAGCGGACATTGCCAGGCAGGGTGCCGCCGTTGTAGCGTGTCAGCTCTGCCTGCCGCAGGGCCAGACGCTGTGCACCGGCCACCAGCCAGAAAAAGGTGGTCTGGGGGTGAGCCTCCACCACCTTCCAGGCAATACAGCTTTTGCCGGTGCCGGTGGGATGGAACACGGCGGCCCGGTTCAGGGTCTCCAGAGACTGTACAGCTTTCTGAAAAGCGGCTTCGTTGACGGGATTCAGGGTCATCGACATGGTGGTAGTGTCCTCTCCGAGTTGCATGTTTGACATCGTTGGATACAACGAAAATATTTCATAGAATTAGTTTATCGCAAAAAACATTTTTCTGTCAAGCCCTTTGAAGAGAATTTAGAGCAAAACTCGGGAAAAGGATAAAAATATTCTGGAACCTGTGGCCGGAACCATGAACTTTGTGCGCAGCAACGGGGATACTGAAAGTGGAAATGCGTCCCGGAGCGGAGAGAAAGTATGACCTATGGCAGGAAGAAGGTTTCTTTTGCCCCGGCAGAGCTGCCCGGGCCACACCGGGGAGATTTGGGCAGGAAGGCTGCTGCGGGGCATCCAAGAAGCATTTCATCTTTGCGGCCGAAAAAATGAAAAATTCCCTCTTGACTTTATGAAAATAAAGCGTATAATGCAATCAACAAACCGATGAGGCGGAAGAGAACCTGCAAGCGCACTTACAGTGAGCCCGAATGGTGAAAACGGGCAGAGAGCGGGGCAGAGTCCGTGGGCCGCCGAGGGCCGGGCGAACAGGGCAGTGCCTTTAGTAGCTTGGGACGGAAGCCTCCGTTACAGGGCAGGGGAGTGTTGGCTCTCCGTTGAGGGGCTCCTGCAGTTTTCCATGGTGGGAAGACGAGCGGAGCAAGCAAGGTGGCACCGCAGATTCGAATTTCTCGACTCTGTCCTTGTGGTTGAACACACAGGGACGGGGCCGTTTTTATTTTACCCGTTCCGCAGGTGGAGCGGGTTTTATTTTTTGGGCCGCCCGCTCCGGGAAAGGAGCAACCGCTATGAAAACCATGAACATGATCTCCCGCCGCAGCTTCCTGAAAGCTGCCGCCGCAGCCGCTGTCGTATCCGCACTGGGCCTGACCGGCTGCGGCTCCTCCGGCTCTTCTGCCGCAGCATCCAGCACCGCTTCCAGCGCTGCCGGTTCCGCTGCCGCCGCTTCTGAAGCAGGCCAGACCTTTAAGGTGGGCATCGTCAACTATGTGGATCATGCTTCCCTGAACCAGATCGTGGCCTCTGTTGAGAGCCGCCTGGATGAGGTGGGCGCGGAGAAGGGCGTGACCTTCGACTATGCCGATTACTACGCCAACGCCCAGGCTGACCAGTCCAACCTGAACCAGATCGGTGCAGACCTGGTGGCCGACCAGGTGGATGTCATTGTGGCCGTGGCCACCCCCACCGCCGCCACCATGCTGGCCGCTGTGGAAGATACCGACATCCCTGTGGTCTACTCTGCCGTCACCGATCCTGTTTCCGCCGGGTTTGACGGGGAGGAGGGCATCACCGGCACCTCCGATGCCCTGAACACCGAGGCCATTATGAACCTCATCACTGCCATCAACCCCGACATCGACACCATCGGCCTGCTGTACGACCTGAGCGAGGATTCCTCCACCCAGGCCATCGCCGATGCCAAGGCGTTCTGCGATAGCAAGGGCATCAAGTACATTGAAAAGAACGGTACCACCACGGCTGAGGTGCAGATGGCTGCCGAGGCCCTTGTGGCCGCCGGTGTCAAGGCAGTGTTCACCCCCACCGACAACACCGTGATGACCGCGGAGCTGTCCATCTATGAGACCTTCCTGGAGGCAGGGATCCAGCACTTCACCGGTGCGGACAGCTTTGCTTTGAACGGTGCTTTTGTGGGCTACGGCGTGGATTACGTCCAGCTGGGCGAGGCCACCGCCGATATGGTGGTGGAGCTGCTCTGCGGCGGCAAGACCCCCGCAGACCTGCCCTACCAGACCTTCGACAACGGCATCGTCACCATCAACACCGAGAGCTGTGAGGCACTGGGCCTTGACCTCGACACCGTTAAGGAAGCCTTCAAGCCCTACTGCACCGAAATTGTGGTAGTGACCACGCAGGAGAATTTCTAAAAAGGAGTACATCAACCATGCTGGCGAGTATCTTTTCGCTCAACGTGATCCAGACGGCGCTGGAGCTGGGCTGCATTTACGGTCTGGTGGCGCTGGCGCTGTTTCTGAGCTATTCGATCCTGAACATTGCCGACCTGTCCACCGATGGCTGCTTCACCCTTGGCTGTGCCGTGGCCTGCCAGGTGGCGCTGACAGGCCACCCCATCCTGGCCCTGTTCGCGGCCATGGCAGCGGGTGTGTGTTCGGGTTTTGTCACTGCCTTTTTGCAGACACGTCTGGGTGTTGAGAGCATCATGGCAGGCATCATCGTGAACACCGGTCTGTACACCATCAATCTGGCGGTCATGGGCTTTTCGTCCACGATGTCCCTGGTCAAGACTGATACAGTGTTCTCGCTGGCAAAATCCGCGCTGGCCTTTACGGGCGGCTGGTATAAGCTGATCATCGCGGCGGCGGTTATTGTGATCGCCTGTGCCGCCATGGTGGGTTTCCTGGGCACCCGGCTGGGCCTTTCCATCCGCGCCACCGGCGACAACGCCGCCATGGTGCGGGCCTCCAGCATCAACCCGGCTTTCACCATCACAGTGGGCCTGTGCATCTCGGGCGCGCTGACCGCCCTTTCCGGCGGCCTGCTGGCCCAGTACCAGAAGAGCAGCGACATCAACGTGGGCACCGGCATGGTGACCATCGCGCTGGCTTCCCTTATCATCGGCGAAACGCTGGTGGGCAAGCGCACCATGGTGCGCCGGGTGCTGGGCGTGGTGTTCGGCAGCTGCCTGTATCGCTTTATCGTGGCCGTGGCCCTGCGCTTCAATGTGCCCGCCGCCGCCATGAAGCTGGTGAGCGCCCTCATCGTGGCTGTGGCCATCTCGATGCCCGCCATCCGGGCAAAGTTTGCCTTTGAGCAGCGCAAGCACAATGCCCGGAAGGAGGTGCGCTGAGATGGAAATGCTGGAACTGAACAACCTGCACAAGACCTTTAACCCCGGCACCGTCAACGAAAAGGTGGCCCTGAACGGTGTGAGCCTGCACATGGAGGCGGGCGACTTTGCCACCATCGTGGGCTCCAACGGCGCGGGCAAATCTACCATGTTCAACGCCATCACCGGCGGTTTCATTGCCGACGAAGGCAGCATCGTGCTGGGCGGGCAGGACATTACTTTTGCGCCCGAGTATGAGCGCAGCAAGGTCATCGGCCATCTGTTCCAGGACCCCCTCAAGGGCACGGCCCCCAATATGACCATTGAGGAAAACCTTGCGCTGGCCTATCTCCGGGCAGGAACCGCCCCCCACGCCATCTTCTCCCGCATCTCCCGCAAGGATAAGGAGCTGTTCCGGGAAAAACTTGCTCTGCTGAATATGGGCCTTGAGGACCGGATGAAGCAGCCGGTGGGTCTGCTCTCGGGCGGCCAGCGGCAGGCGCTGACCCTGCTCATGGCCACCCTCGTTACCCCCAAGCTCCTGCTGCTGGACGAGCACACTGCAGCCCTGGACCCTGCCACGGCGGAGAAGGTGCTGGAGCTGACCAAGAGCATCGTGGCCGAGAAAAAGATCACCTGCCTGATGGTCACCCACAACATGCATCAGGCCCTCGAGCTGGGCAACCGCACCCTGATGATGGACGGCGGCCGCATCGTGTTCGATGTCAAGGGCGAGGAGCGCAGTAAGATGACCGTGGACGACCTGCTGGAAAAATTCCGCGAGAACGCCGGTAAGGCCCTGGACAATGACCGCATCCTGCTGAGCAAGGTGGAAGCGGGCAACTGAAAAGAAACTCAAAATGCCCTGTCTGGACCCGAAACCGTGTCAGACAGGGTGTTTTTGATACAACAAGGAGAAAACAAGATGAAAATTACGATCCGTACCCCGCAAATGCAGGATTATGGCCGCTTTTCTGCTATTATGGATCAGGTGCAGCAGATGCATGTCGAGTGGCGGCCGGATGTCTACAAACCGGCCAGCCCGTTGATCACAAAGGAACTGTTTGGCGAACTCCTGAAAGGGGACAGCTGGTATATTGCCGAGACGGACGGCATCGTTGTTGGTGTTCTGGAAGTCTTCAAGCGCCATGTGGAAGGCCCGGCACAGGTGACGAAAGATATTTTGTTCGTCAGTACCATGGCGGTGGAGGAAGCGTACAGGGGCAAGGGAGTCGGACACCAGTTCTTTGATAAGGTGAAGCAGCTCAAAGCAGAAAAGGGATGCGACACCATTGAACTGCAGGTGAACGCTAAAAATAAAATGGCGTATGAGATGTACCGGAACTATGGCTTTACGGAAAAGTCCATCAATATGGAGCTGAAATAAAACGATTGTAATGATCCTTGTACATGTAGTCATAATGTGATACAATGCTTTTGATAGGAGGTGTCGCTTATGATGCAGACATTTGTTCGCCCATCCCGTGATCTGCGCAACCACTACGCTGAAATTTCAGAGATGTTGAAAGACCACAACCATGTTATTATCACAAATCATGGTCGTGGGGAATCCGTCCTCATCAACATTGAGGACTACGCCAAGTATGAGGAGTTCATGCACCAGCGGTATGTTGCCGAGGAGCTTGCCAAGGCAAAACAGCAGGCGGCAGACCCCAACACGCAGTGGACAGAGCATGAAAGCGTATGGGAGACGCTCCACGAACAGTATGACGTATAAGATCAAATACCTGCCCCTTGCTGTACAGGACTTGAATGACATTGCCCGGTATTTGTCCGGCTTCTACCCCCAAACAGCCCGCCGTGTGCTGAAAGAAATGCGGGAAAAGATCACAAAGCTGGGGGATACCCCACGGATGTGTGAAGTCTATGCCCTTGACCCGACCTACCGCAAGCTGGTGGCAGACCAGTATCTGGTGTTTTACCATGTCAATGAGAACGTCAAGGTGGTGGAGATCCACCGTGTACTGCGCGGCTCATGGAATTTGCCGCAGTACCTGGAATAAAACAAAGAGCAGAGCGCTCCAGCCAGCTGGCCAGACGCTCTGCTCTTTTTAATGCAATATACTGAAAACTCAGAACTTACTTCACATACTCAACGGTGTATTCGAAACCGTACTCTTCCTGCAGTTTCTTGACGGCAGGCTCGCAGTCCTCGATGAAGCTGGGTGCGTAGACGGAAGCACCGTTGTGGTCCTTCTTGTAGTCCTCCACGATCTGCTGCAGCTTTGCCCAGCCCTCGTTGGCCTTGGCGTTGTCAACAGTGTCGGGGAAGTTGATGATGAATTCACGGTGCTGCGGAATACGAGCTTTCATAAGTGATATCTCCTTAATTGACAATTTGTAGTTTGTTACTTGATTTATACAGAAGCATAATGCTTTTGTAGATAACGGATAGGCCTGCTCTGTCCAACCTGCCCTCTGTGCACGGCTGCTGACGGTTTCAGACGGAGAGGTTATATACCTGGCAGGCATTCTCCACCGTCTGCCGGAACACCTGCTCCGGTTCCTCACCCTTGATGCTGGCGATATACTCGCCTACATAGTGGATGAGGGAACTGTCGCAGCGGGTGCCGCGGACAGGTTCCGGGGCCATATAGGGGCAGTCGGTTTCCAGGACGATGCGTTCCAGCGGCAGGGCGGCAATGGCCTTGGCGGCACGCTTGGCCCCCTTGAAGGTGCAGGCCCCGCCAAAGCCGATGTAGAGCCCCTGCTCTGCCAGCCAGAGCGCGTCATCGGCGCTGCCGGAATAGCAGTGGACGATGCCCTTGGGCCGGTACTTTTTCAGCAGGGCGTAGACATCGGCGTGGGCGCTGCGGTCGTGCACGATGATGGGCTTGTCCAGTTCCAGTGCCAGCCGGATCTCGGCCTCAAACAGCGCCAGCTGGGCATCCTTGGGCACAGGCCAGTGGTAATCCAGCCCGCACTCCCCAACAGCCACCACCTTGGGGTCCTCGTAATAGGGGGCAAGGGCACGCATCTCTGCGGCCCAGTCGCCGCCGTATACCGAAACGGTAGGGGCGGGGCCTTCCTCACCGCAATCCTCCGGGGCCAGCAGGCTCTCCGGATGGATGCCGACGGCGGCGTACACCCAGGGATATTTGTGGGCCAGCTCCAGCACCTTGGACGCATCGCCCGAATGGGTGGCCTGCTCGCACACGCCCACCACCCCTTTGCCAGGCAGGCTGTCCAGCAGGGCAAAGCGGTCCGCGTCAAAGGCGCGGGCGCTGTAATGGGCGTGGGTGTCAAAGATGGGGTATTCCATATTACCGGGCACGCTCCTTTTTGGCGGGGGCCTTGTTTACCAGCCAGATGCCGATGCAGACCAGCACCAGCGCCCCCAGATACTGCCACCGGAACAGCGGCTCCCCATTGATGAGGGCACTGAGCAGGACGTTCACCACCGGGTTCACGAACCCGAAGATGGCGATCCGGCTGACGGGGTTGTTCTTCATCAGCAGGGCCCAGACGATGTAGCCCGCGCCGCAGATGAAGGCCAGCGCCAGCAGGTCCAGCACGCTGAGCACAGACCAGTGTTCCAGCCGTCCGCCCAGAACAGCGCCCAGCAGGAACAGGGCTGCACCGCCCACGAACAAGTTCACAAAGCAGACGGCAAAGCTGTCTGCCCGGCGGGTGACGGATTTGTTCCAGGGGCCTGCCAGCGTGAAGAGGACAGTGGCAATGAGCATGTAGGCTACGCCCCGGGCGCTGCCGCCGCCGTGGTTGCCCAACGTGGCGATGAGAACGCCCGCAAAGCCGATGCCGCAGCCCAGCGCCTTGGCCGGGGTCATGCGGTCAGCCCTGCCGTAAAGGAAATGGGCGAAGATGACCCCCAGAAAGCTCTGGGTGCTGTTCAGGATGCCCCCAAAGGCACCGGTGAGCAGGGCAACAGCGCTGTAGAAAAAGGCGTACTGCGCTGTGGTCTGCCACAGGCCCAATGCACAGCATTCGGCCAGAATCTTCCCCTTGGGCATGGCGGGGAGCCTGCCCTCCAGCAGCAGGCTGCCGCCCAGTACCAGCACACTGCCCAGCATGAACCGCACCCCTGCAAAGCAGAGAATGGAGGCCGTGTCAGCGGTGTCGATGGCAAAGAGCCGGTAGCCCAGCTTGATGAAAGGAAAGGCCGAACCCCACATGGCGTTGCAGAGGATGGCGATGATAACGGCAAAGGCCGGGGTGCCGAAAAGCCGGTCCAGCTTTTCGGCGCGGCTCAGCTGTGTTTTCATGGCTCAGTGGATGCGGCTGCCAACGGGGGTGTTGTCGCCGTAGAAGGCGATGGAGCAGCCGCCGTCAGCGGTGTCGGCAGCAAAGATCATGCCCTCGCTGACATACTTGCCCTTCAGCATGGGGCGGGGGGCCAGATTGCAGACGATGCCGATCTTCTTACCGATCAGATCCTCCGGCTTGAACCACTTGGCAATGCCGGACAGGATGCAGCGCTCACGCTCACCGTCAAACACGGTCAAGTGGAGCAGCTTCTTGCTCTCCTTCAGGTTCTCGCAGGCACGCACCTCGGCCACGCGCAGCTCCACCTTGCAGAAGGTGTCAAAGTCGATCTCTTCCTCGTGGGTAAAATCAACGGTGCTCTCCTCAGCGGCGGGGGCGGCAGCAGCCTTTTCGGCTTCGGCCTTGGCCTTGTTGGCAGCTTCGGCAGCGGCCTTGCGCTTCTCGTCCTCTTCCTTCAGGTGGGCGATCTCCTTGGCCACGTCAATGCGGGGGAACAGGGCATCGCCCTTGTGGACGGTGTAGGTCTCCTGCACGCCGTAAGCAGCCTTGCTCAGGTCGATGTCGGCAGTGGACAGGCCCAGCTGATCCATCATCTTGGGAGCGGTGGAGGGCAGGTAAGCGTTCAGCAGGATGCCTGCCACACGCAGTGCCTCGCACAGGTGGTAGAGCACGCTCTCCAGACGGGCCTTGTTGGCCTCATCCTTGGCCAGAGCCCAGGGAGCGGTCTCGTCGATATACTTGTTGGCGCGCTGAATCACGGCAAAGATCTCCATCAGGGCCTGGGGGATGGTCAGGTTGTCCATATCGGCAGTGACCTTGCCCAGCAGCTCATTGACCATGGTCTCCAGCTCCGTGTCGATGGCCTCGGTGCCGGCGGCCTTGTGGACCGTGCCGCCGAAGTACTTCTCGCACATGGCAACGGTGCGGCTGAGCAGGTTGCCCAGGTCGTTGGCCAGGTCGCTGTTGATGCGGTTGATCAGGGCCTCGTTGGTGAACATGCCGTCGTTGCCAAAGGGGATCTCACGCAGCAGGAAGTAGCGGATGGAGTCCACGCCGTAGCGGTCGCACAGGACCACAGGGTCCACAACGTTGCCCACGGACTTGGACATCTTGCCGCCGTTCATCAGCAGCCAGCCGTGGCCAAACACGCGCTTGGGCAGCGGCAGATCCAGAGCCATCAGCATGGCGGGCCACAGGATGGTGTGGAAGCGCAGGATCTCCTTGCCCACCATGTGCAGGTCAGCAGGCCAGAACTTGTTGTAATCGTGGTAGGTCTCGTTGCCGTAGCCCAGCGCGGAGATATAGTTGCTCAGCGCATCGACCCAGACATACATGGTGTGCTTGGGGTCAAAGGGAACGGGGATGCCCCACTTGACAGAGGTGCGGGAAACACAGGTGTCCTGCAGGCCCTGCTTGATAAAGGCAATCATCTCGTTCTTCCGGCTCTCGGGCTGGATGAACTGGGGATTCTCCTCGTAGTACTTCAGCAGGCGGTCGGCATACTTGCCGGTCTTGAAGAAGTAAGCCTCCTCGTGGGCATCATAGACCTCGCGGCCGCAGTCGGGGCACTTGCCGTCCACCAGCTGGCTGTCGGTCCAGAAGCTCTCGCAGGGCTTGCAGTAGTGGCCGATGTACTCGCCCTTGTAGATATCGCCCTGCTCATACAGCTGGGTGAAGATCTTCTGGCAGGTCTCCACATGGTAGTCATCGGTGGTGCGGATGAAGCGGTCGTAGCTGACATCCAGCAGCTTCCACAGATCCTTGACGGTGGCAACGATCCGGTCAACGTACTCCTTGGGGGTCACGCCTGCATCGGCGGCCTTGTCCTGGATCTTCTGGCCGTGCTCATCGGTGCCGGTCAGGAACATGACTTCCTTTCCCTGCATCCGCTTGAAGCGGGCCAGCGCGTCGCAGGCCACGGTGGTGTAGCTGTGGCCGATGTGCAGCTTGTCGCTGGGGTAGTAGATGGGGGTCGTGATGTAGAATGTGTTGTGTTCGCTCATGGGGGATGATTCTTCCTTTCTGTTGTGGCTGTGTCACAAAAAAGCTCCCGTCCTGCCGGAATGCACCGGACAAGGACGGGAGCTGAACTTCCGTGGTACCACCTTGCTTCGCCGCGCCCTTGCGGGCATGGCCTTGCGTGCCGGGATGAACCCGGCCTCCGCGCGGTAACGGGCGCACCCGGCGGGGGCTTGGCGGCGCGCCGCTTCACCCCCACAGCTCAGAGGCCATCTTCCACCCCGTGCTCACCTGCCCGGTTCCATCCTTCGGGCTTTCTGTCAGGCGCAGGCGGGGCGTACTCTCCTCGTCAAGGCTGTTCGCTTTTTGCCAAAGGGGCACACGACCCCCTTGTTCCTATTATAATACGCAAAAACGGCGGGTTTGTCAACTCTCCTGGTAAAGTGTTCTGTAAAACGGCTTTTGACTCGGTCTGTGTATATAAACGAGATAGTCATTAACAAAAAGATACGGTCAGGAATTGCTATCCTATCCCCTGTACATTGCCAAGCGCAGCCGCACCCTGTCAGCAGTACAAAGCCCCCGAAGGGGGTAACCAGAGCGTAAGCGATGGTTAGCAAGCATTGCATCCATAAAACAGATTCTGATTCAGGGACACCCTAAAACCCATTTTGCCGGAGCCCCGGCCCAGCGCAAAATCCCAGGTGGATCCCCCTGCGCCGGGTGTCTGCCGCTCACTTTTTCCGCGTGGCAATGTCCTGAAAAGAGAAATAGTCCGGCTGATGCCGGGACTGGGTGTACTCGAACAGCATCCCGTCCGAGTTGAAGGTCTGGTTTACCACCACTGCCACGCAATCATAGCCGTCCATATCCAGCAGATTTTCATCACGGGCAGTTGCGTGTTCCACCGTGATGCGCCGTTTGCTGGTGATGATCTGCATTCCAAGCACGTTTTCAATAAAATCATAGATGGAATGGGATGCGATTTCCTCTGTCAGTCCGGGTACAAATTCCTTTAAAAAGTAGTTGATGTCCAGAATCAGTGCTTTTCCGTCCAGATAACGCACACGCTGTACCGCCCACAATTCATCGCCCTCAGAAAATCCGCTTTCCGCGGCAAACTGTTCCGTTGCGATGACAGTCTCAAACTTCGTGACCTTCGTCACGGCGCGAAGGTGGTTGCGGCGGGCGGTTTCTTGAAACGTTTCGATGCCGCCGATGGTAAACGTCGTTTTGCCCACCGGCTGGTAGATGACCCGCACGCCGCGCCCCTGCATGGTCTGCACATAGCCGTCGGCTACCAGCTCCGCCAATGCGCGTCGAACTGTGTTGCGGGAGCAGGCGTATTCCTCTATTAAGGTATTCTCGCTGGGCAGCAGCGATTGATAGGGGTAATCCTGCGCCTCGATGCGTTTTTTGATACTGCGGTAAATTCCTTCATATTTTGCTTTTGGCATGGCTGTTTACCTCAACTTGTTCAAACGTTTGCTTCAGTATACCGTGATTGCGCCTGAATTTCAAGGCGTTCTCTTGTCTGAGATGCTGAAAATTTTCAAACATAACATGATTTTTTGTAAATCCACTTGACTTGTCTGAACAAGCGAACTATACTGAAACCACAAGCAAAACTTGTATGAACAAGTTGGATGAATCATCAAAAAGATAAAGGAGAAATGAGTCATGGGAAAATACCAAGAAGACGCAAGGCTGCTACTTGAGTACGTTGGCGGCAAAGAGAACATCGCGGCAGTTTCGCACTGTGTATCCAGGATGCGTTTTGTGTTGAATGATCCCGCCAAGGCGGACGTTGCCAAGATCGAGGCACTGAAATCCGCCAAGGGCACTTTCACCCAGGCGGGCCAGTTCCAGGTCATCATCGGCAATACGGTCAACGATTTCTACAATGACTTTATTGCCGTCTCCGGCATCGACGGTGTCTCGAAGGAAGCTGTCAAGAGCGCGGCCAAGCAGAACCAGAACGCATTGCAGAAGGTCATGAGCGTGCTTGCGGAGATTTTTGCCCCGTTGATTCCCGCCATCATCACCGGCGGTCTGATTCTGGGCTTCCGCAACTGTATTGACAGTATTTATTTGTTTGGCAACGGCACACAGACGCTATGTGATATCAGTCAGTTCTGGTCCGGTGTTGACAGCTTCCTTTGGCTGATTGGCGAAGCTATCTTCCATATGCTGCCGGTTTGTATCTGCTGGTCTGTGACCAAAAAGATGGGCACCACGCAGAGCCTTGGCATCGTGCTGGGCCTGACGCTGGTTTCCGGCCAGCTTCTTAACGCCTACGCGGTGGCCTCCACGGCGGCAGCCGACATCCCCAAATGGGACTTTGGCTTTTTCACTATCAATATGATTGGCTATCAGGCGCAGGTCATTCCGGCTATGCTGGCCGCGTTCACGCTGGTGTATCTGGAACGGTTCTTCCGCAAGATCTGCCCGGCAGTCATCTCCATGATCGTGGTGCCGTTCTGCAGTCTGGTGCTGTCTGTTATCATTGCACACACCGTGCTCGGTCCCATCGGCTGGAAGATTGGCTCTGTCATCTCCGATGTGGTTTATGCAGGTATCTCCGGCTCTTTCCGCGTTGTGTTCGGTGCTATTTTCGGTTTTGTTTATGCGCCGCTTGTTATTACCGGTCTGCATCATATGTCTAACGCCATTGATATGCAGCTGATTGCCGACTTTGGCGGCACCATGCTGTGGCCGATGATTGCACTGTCCAACATTGCACAGGGTTCTGCCGTTCTCGGTATGATTTATCTCCAGCGCAAAAATGCCGCCGCACAGGAAGTCAATGTTCCCGCCTGCATCTCTTGCTATCTGGGTGTCACAGAGCCTGCCATGTTCGGCGTCAACCTGAAATACAATTTCCCCTTTATCTGCGGCATGATTGGTTCCGCAACAGCCGCAGTGGTCTGTGTGGCAACCTCCACCACGGCTAACGCAATCGGCGTCGGCGGTATCCCCGGTATTCTGTCTATCCAGCCGACCTATATGCTCAGCTTTGCGCTGTGCATGTTGATTGCTATTGTCGTCCCCTTTGTGCTGACGGTTGCCATCGGCAAGAAAAAAGGCGTTGCCTGATTCGGTTCTGAATATAAGTGGGGTTTGCAATGTACAATTTCAAGGACAAGGTTGTCTACCAAATTTACCCGAAATCCTTTCATGATTCCAACGGGGATGGCTTTGGCGATTTGAAAGGCGTCACCCAAAAGCTGGACTATTTGGCGGATTTGGGTGTGGATTACATATGGCTGACACCGTTTTTCCCTTCACCCCAGCGGGACAACGGCTACGATGTGGCCAACTACCGTGCGGTGGATTCCCGCTACGGCACGATGGATGATTTGGACGAATTGATTCGGGAAGCCGACAAGCGCGGTATTGGCCTGATGCTGGATATGGTGTTCAACCACACCTCCACCGAGCATGACTGGTTTCAAAAAGCATTGGCAGGCGATAAAAAATACCAGGACTACTACATTTTCAAGGACGGCGCTCCCGACCGTTGCCCCACAAACTGGGTGTCCAAATTCGGAGGCTCCGCGTGGGAGGATGTGCCGCAGTTGGGGAAATGGTAGCTGCAGTTGTTTGATGTCATGCAGGCTGATTTGTACTGGGAGAATCCTGCTGTGCGTGCCGAAATGGCCGACATCCTGCGCTTTTGGAAAGCGAAGGGAATCAAGGGCTTCCGCTTTGATGTAGTCAATCTTATCTCCAAACCGGAACTGTACGAAGACGACTTGGAGGGCGATGGCCGTCGCTTC
>ENA-OWOV01000206-OWOV01000206.1-gut-metagenome-genome-assembly--contig:-NODE-206-length-22653-cov-4.166770_pt1 | contig 22653 bp, 17 predicted proteins | sample MGYA00248247_ERZ651799 | MGnify/ENA primary metagenome ERZ651799 (study PRJEB26908, sample SAMEA4031712) | gut metagenome | biome: gut; feature: normal infant; material: stool | place: China | collected 2015...
CTCCGCGAGGACGGCAAGACGGTCCTGTATGACGGCCGCACCGGCGAGCCGTTCGATAACCTTGTCACGGTCGGCTATCCGTATTACCTCAAGCTCCATCATCTGGTCGATGATAAGATCCATGCCCGTTCCACCGGCCCGTACAGCATGGTCACGCAGCAGCCGCTTGGCGGCAAGGCACAGTTCGGCGGCCAGCGCTTCGGCGAAATGGAAGTCTGGGCCCTCGAGGCCTACGGTGCAGCCCACACGCTGCAGGAGATCCTGACCGTGAAGTCCGACGACGTGACCGGCCGTGTCAAGACGTACGAAGCCATCGTCAAGGGCCACAACGTGCCGAAGCCCGGCGTTCCGGAGTCCTTCAAGGTCCTTGTCAAGGAGCTGCAGGCCCTGTGCCTCGACGTTCGCGTGCTCGACGATCAGGGTGAGGAGATCGAGCTGCGGGAGGATGACGACGATGATGAGATCGTCTACACCGACTCCGGCCGCGAGAATCTGGTCACCGATGAGAACGAGGTGCTCTCCTCCGGCTACGGCATCGATGCCGACAGCGAGGCGAAGCAGGGCCTCGACGCTCTGGAAAAGATCATCGGCATCGACGATGACGAGGAAGAGGAAGACCCCGAGCCGGAGTGCCCGTATGACATCTCCGATGCGCCCGAGGACGAAGAATAAGGAGGAGGCAGACGATGAGCAATAAAACCTTCAGCGCGATCAAAATCGGCATTGCTTCTCCGGAAATGATCCGCGACTGGTCTTACGGCGAGGTCAAAAAGCCGGAGACCATCAACTACCGCACCCTGAAGCCCGAGCGCGACGGCCTGTACTGCGAGCGCATCTTCGGACCGACGAAGGACTGGGAGTGCCACTGCGGCAAGTATAAGAAGATCCGCTTCAAGGGCAAGATCTGCGATCGCTGCGGCGTCGAGGTCACCCGGAGCAAGGTGCGCCGCGAGCGCATGGGCCACATCGAGCTGGCCGCGCCGTGCAGCCACATCTGGTATTTCAAGGGCATCCCCTCCCGCATGGGCCTGCTGCTGGACATCAGCCCGCGCATTCTGGAAAAGGTCCTGTATTTTGCCAACTATATCGTCACGGATCCCGGCGACACGCCCCTGAGCAAGTGCCAGATCCTGACGGAAAAAGAATACCGCGACATGCGCGAAAAGTATGAGAACGATTTCGAGGCCGGTATGGGCGCCGAGTCCGTGCAGAAGCTGCTGGCCGAGATCGATCTCGAGGCCCTGTGCAGCCAGCTCCGCAGCGAGCTCGTCAACGCCAGCGGCCAGAAGAAGCTGCGCATCATCAAGCGGCTCGAGGTCGCCGAGGCCTTCCGCGCCTCCGGCAACAAGCCCGAGTGGATGATCATGAATGTCCTGCCGGTCATCCCGCCGGACATCCGCCCGATGGTCCAGCTCGACGGCGGTCGTTTCGCAACGTCCGACCTCAATGACCTCTACCGCCGCGTCATCAACCGCAACAACCGCCTCAAGCGCCTCATCCAGCTCAATGCGCCGGATATCATTATCCGCAACGAAAAGCGCATGCTGCAGGAGGCCGTGGATGCCCTCATCGACAACGGCCGCCGCGGCCGCGCTGTCACCGGTGCGAACAACCGCGCGCTGAAGTCCCTGTCCGACATGCTCAAGGGCAAGCAGGGCCGCTTCCGCCAGAACCTGCTGGGCAAGCGCGTCGACTATTCCGGCCGTTCTGTTATTGTCGTCGGCCCGGAGCTGAAGCTCTATCAGTGCGGCGTGCCGAAGGAAATGGCCATTGAGCTGTTCCGCCCGTTTGTCATGAAGAAGCTCGTCGAGGACGGTGTCGCCAACAACATCAAGAGCGCCAAGAAGAAGATCGACAAGGGTGAGCCCGAGGTCTGGGATGCCCTCGAGGACATCATCAAGGACCGCCCCGTCATGCTCAACCGTGCGCCGACGCTGCACCGCCTCGGCATTCAGGCCTTTGAGCCGGTGCTGGTCGAGGGCCGCGCCCTGAAGCTGCACCCGCTGTGCTGCACCGCCTTCAACGCCGACTTCGACGGCGACCAGATGGCGATCCACGTCCCGCTGTCGGCAGAGGCCCAGGCAGAGGCCCGTGTGCTGATGCTCTCCGCAAACAACCTGCTGCGTCCGCAGGACGGCAAGCCCGTCACCGTGCCGACGCAGGATATGATCCTCGGTACCTACTACCTGACCTATGTCCGTCTTGGCAAGGAGGAGAAGGGTGCGGAGCAGGTCTTTGTGACCGATGCGGGAGACTTCGACCTTCCCGTGAACCAGCTCGTCGACGGCGACCTTGTGGAAGCCGCGGTCGAGAAAGCCGAGAATGAGAAGAAGCGCGCCCCGTCCTATCTGCCGCTGCATGCCTATTCCAGCGTCGATGAGGCCATCACGGCCTATGCCGACGGCTGCATCGGCCTGCATGCGCCCATCCGCGTGCGCTACGGCAAGGAGATCGACGGCGTGATGCAGTACCGCATCATCACGGCGACGGTCGGCCGCCTGATCTTCAACGAGCCGATCCCGCAGGACCTTGGCTTCGTGGACCGCAGCGATCCCGCGCATCTGTTCGACCTTGAGGTCAGCTTCCTCGTCGGCAAGAAGAAGCTCGGCGTCATCATCGACAAGTGCATCCGCCGTCACGGCTTCACCATCGCCACCGAGATGCTCGATCGCGTCAAGGCCCTCGGCTACAAGTACTCCACGAAGGGCGCCATCACCGTCTCCATCGCCGATATGGCCATTCCGGAGAAGAAGTACGCACTCATCGAAGAGGCCGAAAAGCAGACAGTCAAGATCGACCGCCAGTACAAGCGCGGCTTCCTTACGAACGACGAGCGCTATCGCCTCGTTGTCCACCAGTGGGAGCAGACGATCAAGGACGTCACCGGCGCTCTGCAGGAGAACCTTGACCGCTTCAACCCGATCTATATGATGGCCGACTCCGGCGCCCGCGGCAGCATGAACCAGATCCGTCAGCTCGCCGGTATGCGCGGCCTGATGGCAGATACGAACGGCCGCACGATCGAGATCCCAATCAAGGCAAACTTCCGTGAAGGCCTTTCCGCTCTGGAATACTTCATCTCCTCCCGAGGCGCCCGTAAGGGCCTGACCGACACCGCGCTGCGTACCGCCGACTCCGGCTATCTGACACGCCGTCTGGTCGACGTCTCGCAGGAGGTCATCATCCGCATCCCCGACTGCGGCACGACGCATGGCATCCACCTGTCCGAGGTCGTGGAAAAGGGCCAGGTCATCGAGTCCTTCGGTTCCCGCATCCATGGCCGCTTCCCGGTGCATGATATCGTCGATCCGGAGACGGGCGAGGTGCTCATCCCGAACAACCGCATGATGCATGAGGACGATGCCAAGATGCTCGAGGCACACGGCATTCACTCCGTCTATGCCCGTACCGTGCTCGGCTGCCGCGCCCGCAGCGGCGTCTGCGCCAAGTGCTACGGCATGAACCTTGCAACGTCCGAGCTTGTGAACCTCGGCGAGGCGGTCGGCATCATCGCCGCTCAGTCCATCGGCGAGCCGGGCACGCAGCTGACCATGCGTACCTTCCACACCGGCGGCGTTGCCGGCGACGATATCACGCAGGGCCTTCCGCGAGTCGAAGAGCTCTTCGAGGCCAGAAAGCCGAAGAAGATGGCGGCCATTGCCGAGATCGACGGCGTCGTCGAGATCGACGAGAGCCACCGCAGCGCGCTGCGCGACATCACGATCACCGCGGACGACGGCGAGGTCAAGCTCTATCAGGTCCCGTATTCCGTCGGCCTGAAGGTCGAGCAGGGAAAGCGTGTGCGCAAGGGCGAGCCCATCACCGACGGCGCGCTCAACCCGCATGATGTGCTGCGTATTTCCGGTGTCGAGGCCGTGCAGGAATATCTGACGCAGGGCGTTCTGGCCGTGTACCGCCAGCAGGGTGTTGACATTAACGACAAGCACATCGAGGTCATCATCCGCCAGATGATGCGCAAGGTGCGCGTTGAGGATCCCGGCGATACCACGCTCCTGAGCGGCACCGTTGTGGATGTCTACGAGTTCGAGGACGCCAATGCCGTCGTACAGGCGCGCATCGACGCCGGTGAGACGGACCTCCGTCTGGCCACGGATTCCCTCATCCTCATGGGTATCACGAAGGCTTCCCTTGCCACGGAGTCCTTCCTGTCCGCAGCCTCCTTCCAGGAGACGACGAAGGTCCTGACCGAAGCCGCCATCAAGGGCAAGGTAGACCATCTGGTCGGCCTGAAGGAGAACGTCATCATCGGCAAGCTCATCCCCGCCGGTTCCGGCCTCGATATCTACCGCGATTTCGAGCCGACCAACTGGCCGGAGTCCTCCGTGACGCAGAGCATGATCGATAACGAGCAGAAGTAAATAAAATTCCCGCGCCATTGCGGCTTCGGCCTCCGCCGGACCGCGTGGTGCAGCTGAAAAGCCAATCAGCCCGTGCAGTGGATCGCTGCACGGGCTTTTTGCACGTCCAAATGCCTCGCAGAGTTCGCCGCCCGCAGGCGGCGAATGAAGTAAGATCATTTTCTCCGGCGGCGTGTACGTCGGAGAAAATACCGCTCAGTCCGCCAGTGTGCGAATTGTCCGCCCTTGGCGGGCGATTCGTGCGCGCAGCGGACTGCAAGCCTTTTGCCGGAAAAGCCCGAAGGGGTTTCCCGGCGTTGAGCCTGTGCAGCGATTTGCTGTACGGGCCTTTTTGTGCGCCTTGGGGCTTGTTACCATAATATAGGCAAACATATGTTCAAAAATTAGGATTTTCCGGGTTTCTGGGAAAAATTTCCGGAAAAATCTCGGGCAGAATCCGAAAAAGTGATTGCATTTTTGGGACAGGAATAGTATACTACAAGCGAAGTGGAGCGAAATGGATGAAATGTGAGCAAAATGGAGCGGAGGTGAGGGAATGTTCGGCAAATACAAGCACACGCTTGACCCCAAGGGACGGCTGTTCGTTCCCGCCAAGCTGCGCGAAGAGCTCGGCAGCGCGTTCTATGTTGCCCGTTCGCTGGACCCCTGCCTGACGGTCTATACCGAGGAGGAGTGGCAGCGCATCGTCGAGCGCAGCAAGGCTGCGCCGTCGTCCAAGGCCCGCGGCCTGCGGACGTTCTTTGCCAACGTCGTCCGCTGTGAGCCGGACAAGCAGGGCCGCTTCCTGCTGCCGGACGATCTCCGCAAGTATGCCGGGATCCAGCAGGAGGTCTATTTCCTCGGGCAGGCCGGCCGCGCTGAGATCTGGGCGGCAGAACGCTACGAGGAGGAAGAGGCCAATGTCTCCGCCGAGGAGCTGGCCGCACTGATGGAAGAGATCGGGATCTGATGGAATTTCAACATAAATCCGTATTGCTGCAGGAGTGCATTGACGCGCTGAACATCCGCCCGGACGGGATCTACCTCGACGGGACGCTCGGCGGCGCCGGGCATTCCAGTCAGATCGCCCGCCGCCTGACGGAGGGTGGGCGTCTCATCGGCGTGGACCGCGACCGCACGGCGCTGGCCGCCGCAAAGGAGCGCCTGGCCCCCTATGCCGACCGCGTGACACTCGTGCATTCCAATTTTGCGGAGATCGACGCGATCCTCGATTCCCTTGGCATTCCGGCCGTGGACGGCATGCTGTTCGACCTCGGCGTTTCGTCGCCGCAGCTCGACGATGCTTCGCGCGGCTTTTCCTACATGGCGGACGCCCCGCTCGATATGCGCATGGATAAGGACGATGCGCTCACGGCGGGGGCGGTCGTCAACACCTGGCCGCAGGGCGAGCTGCGCCGCATTCTCTATGATTACGGCGAGGAGCGCTATGCACCGCAGATCGCGGCAGCCATCTGCCGGGCGCGTGAGAAAGCGCCCGTCGAAACGACGCTGGAGCTGGTGGACATCATCCGCTCGGCCATGCCCGCGCAGGCGCTGCGCGAAAAGCAGCACCCCGCAAAGAGAAGCTTTCAGGCCATCCGCATCGCCGTGAACGATGAGCTCGGCGCCGTCAGCCGCATGATGCAGGCTGCGGTCGGCCGCCTCAATCCCGGCGGAAGATTGGCCGTTATCACCTTCCACTCGCTCGAGGACCGCATCGTCAAGAGCGAGATGCAGCAGGCAGCGCGCGGCTGCACCTGTCCGCCGGAATTCCCGGTGTGCGTCTGCGGCAAAAAGCCGCTCGTGAAACTCGTTACGCGCAAGCCTATCGTCTCCGGCCCTGCGGAGCTGGAGGAAAATCCCCGCGCCCGGAGCGCAAAGCTCCGCGTTGCGGAAAAACTTTGACAGAAAGGATGAGCCACCATGGCAGACCCTTATCGCAGCAACGGCTCGGCGGCCTATGATGTCCGCCGCCGGAATACCGCACAGCCTCTGGAGCAGCCGGAGCGTCTGCCGGACGCGCCTGCGCGGCGCAAGCCGGCGCGCCATGTCCGTGCACGTCTGGGTATCTCGCCCCTGACGGCGCTCGGCGCGGCCGCCGCCGTGCTGATGCTTGCTCTGGTGGTGTTCAGCTATATCCGCCTCTATGAGGCGCGCAGCGATGTCGGCAAGCTGCAGACGCAGCTCAGCACGCTGGAGGAGCAGCAGGCCAGACTGCAGTCGCAGTATGACAATGCCCTCGATCTCGAGCAGATCGAAAAGCGCGCCAAGGAGCTTGGCATGCGCCAGCCGGGCAGCTCGCAGATCATCTATGTGCAGGTCGATGCGGACGATACGACGGAGGTCTATGCCGCGCCTGCGGAGAAGAATGTGTTCGTCCGCGTGATCGACGCATTCCGCAGCGCCTTTACGGACGCCATCAACTACTTCTCCTGAGCCTGCCGCAGAATTTCGGGAGGGACGGCCATTTCAGGCATGGTCCCGCCGCCCGATTCATATCGTATACAGAGCATGGGCGGTGAGTGAGAATTGCCGCCCATCTTTTTTCCACTGTTTTGCCCCGGGAGGGAATACTATGAAGCAGCAACCGCAGAGAAGACGCCGCCGCGCGCCGAAGCGCGAGGAGGTCTCGACGACCCATGTGCGCAAGGGCATCTTTTTCCTGATGATCCTGCTGGGTGTCGTCAGCTTTTGCGCTGTGGCGGGCATGCTCGTGAAGCTCATGCTTGTCGACCACGATTATTATGAGGCAAAGGCCATCCGCAACCAGACCCGCAGCACGAGCGTCACCGCCTCGCGCGGCACGATCTATGACCGCAACGGCAATGTGCTGGCGGCCTCGTCGAGCGTGGAGAATGTTTTCCTCGACCCGCTGGAGCTGTCGCAGAACAAGGTCGACGTCCCGGCGCTGGCAAAGAAGCTCGCGGCCGTGCTCGAGCTGGATGCGGGCTGGATCGAGGAGCAGGCCGCCGATACGAGCCTGCGCTACAAGGTCATCAAGCGCCGCCAGGCGCAGGAGGTCTGCGACAAGGTCCGCGAGATCATTGCGGAGGATAAGATCATCGGCGTGCATCTCGAGCCGGATTCTCAGCGCTACTATCCCTATCACGATGTCGCGGCGCAGATCATCGGCTTTACGAACACCGAGAATGTCGGCTCCGAGGGGCTGGAGGCCTATTATAATGACGAGCTGCAGGGCACGGCCGGAGCCGTCATCACGACGAAGGGCAACTACGAGACGCAGATGCTCTATTCCTATGAGAAGTATTATCAGGCGTCCGACGGCGACAGCATCCACCTGACGCTCGACACGACGGTGCAGTATTATCTGCAGAAGCAGATGCAGGACGCCGTGGACCGCTATGACGTGCTCAACGGCGCGTTCGGCATCGTCATGAACTGCAAAACGGGCGAGATCGTCGCCATGTGCACGCTCGGCAGCTATGACCCGAACGATTATCAGGAAATTTATGACGAGGACCTGCGCACACAGATCGAGGAGCTTTACACCAAGGCGGAAAAGCAGCCCGAAAATTCCACGGCCCGCACGGAGGCCTTCAACGCCTATAACGCCGCCGTGCGCGACGCCCGCCTGAAGCAGTGGCGCAACCGCTGCGTCTCCGACGGCTATGAACCTGGCTCGACGTTCAAGATCCTCACGCTGGCGGCGGCGCGCGATTCCGGCGCAGTCACGACGGCCGATACGTTCTACTGCGGCGGCTCCGAGAAGATCGAGGGCCGCGAGCAGATCCTCAACTGCTGGAACCATGCCGGCCACGGCAGCGAGACTACGGCGCAGGCCCTGCAGAAATCCTGCAACATCGCCTTCGCCCACATCGGCCTGCGGACGGGCGGCGGCACGCTGTATGACTACTGCCGCGCCTTTGGCCTGATGGAGCAGACGGGCATCGACCTGCCCGGCGAGGCCTCCGGCGTGTTCCACACGCGCGAGCGCCTGGCCAACACCGCCTCCTACGGCACGAGCTACCTCATCGCAACGTCGTTCGGCCAGACCATCAAGCCGACGCCCATCCAGCTCGTCACGGCTATTTCCGCCGTGGTGAACGGCGGCTACCTGCTCGAGCCCTATGTCGTCTCGGAGATCGTCGACTCCGAGGGCAACGTCGTGCAGCAGAACGCCCGCACCGTCGTGCGGCAGGTCATCTCCGAGGAGACGTCCGCCACGATGCGGCAGATCATTGAGTCTGTCGTCACGGAGGGCACGGCAAAGAACGGCAGCGTCGTCGGCTACCGCATCGGCGGCAAGACCGGCACGGCCGAAAAGACCGACCAGACCGATTCGAACGGCCAGCAGACGAACGACAAGATCGTCTCGTTTGTCGGCATTGCGCCGATGGACGATCCGGAGTATGTGGTACTCATCGCACTTGATACGCCGAACCCCGCCACCGGCACCTATATCTCCGGCGGCGTTATGGCCGCGCCGACCGTCGCCCGCGTGATGGAGGATATCCTGCCCTATCTCGGCGTCGAGCCGGATTATTCCGAGGTGGATATGTCCCGCGTGACGGTCCGCATGCCGAATCTGGCCGGGAAGACCGAGTCCGAGGCGGCTGCCATTCTGGAGGAAGATCACCTGAACTACAAGATCATCGGCGACGGCGACAAGATCGTCAGCCAGATCCCGGCCCACGGCCGTGAGCTGCCCGGCAATTCGACCGTGCTGCTCTATACGGACGATTCCATGCCGACCGACGAGGTCGAGGTGCCGAACCTGACGGGTATGACCGTGGCGCAGGCCAGCACGACGCTGTCCCAGCTCGGGCTCTATCTGCAGGCCAAGGGCACGGATTCGAATGCATGGTACGTCGTGGTGACAAAGCAGGACATCGACGCCGGAACAAAGGTCCCGCGCGGCACGATGATCGCCGTCACATTCACGGATACGACCGCACTGGATTAAAGAAGGTTGAATGCAATGAAATTACACGAGCTTTTGCAGGGCATCGAGGTGCTCGAACAGAACGCCGACCCGGAGCTGGAGCTGACGGGCGTGAGCTATGATTCCCGCTCGACCGCGCCCGGCGAGCTGTTTGCCGCCATTTCGGGCTATGCCACGGATGGCCACCGCTTCATTCCCGCCGCCCTTGCGCGCGGCGCGGCCTGTGTGCTGTGCGAGCACGACATGCCGGAGCACACGCCGTGGGTGCGCGTGCGCGATGCGCGCGCGGCGCTGGCGCAGCTCGGCTGCAACTGGTTCGGCCATCCGGCGGAGCGCCTGTGCATGATCGGCGTGACGGGGACGAACGGCAAGACGACCGTGACCTGCCTTGTCAAGCATGTGCTCGAGCAGACGCTCGGCGCGAAGGTCGGCCTCATCGGCACGATCGAAAACCGCATCGGCGACACCGTCCTCCCCACGGAGCGCACGACGCCCGAGAGCTTTGCCCTGCAGGGCCTGCTGCGGCAGATGCTCGATGCGGGCTGCACGCATGTGGTGATGGAGGTCTCGTCCCATGCGCTGGCGCTGCACCGCGTGGACGGCATCCCGTTCACGGTCGGTGCGTTCACGAACCTGACGGAGGACCACCTCGATTTCCATAAGACCATGGAGGCCTACGGAGCCGCCAAGGCCCGCCTGTTCCGGCTTTGCCGGACGGGTGTGCTCAATGCGGACGATCCGGCCTACCGGACCATGCTGCAGGGCGCGGCCTGTACACCGCTGCTCGTCGGCACCGGGAAGGACGCCGCGCTGCGCGCAGAGCAGGTGCAGCTTGCGCCGGACCATGTGGCGATGGAGGTGCGGGAAGGGGAGAAGGCGGCACATGTCCGCGTTGGCATCCCCGGCCGCTTCACGGTCTCGAACGCGCTTCTGACGCTCGGCATTGCCCGCGCCCTCGGCATTGGGCTGGAGGACGCCTGCCGCGCGCTCGGCACGGCGGCGGGCGTAAAGGGCCGCATCGAGGTCGTGCCCACGCCGGGCCGCGATTACACCGTTCTCATCGACTATGCCCACACGCCGGACGGACTGGAGAACATTCTCCGTTCCGTGCGCGACTTCTGCCGCGGCCGCCTCATTGTGCTGTTCGGCTGCGGCGGCGACCGCGACCGGACAAAGCGCCCCATCATGGGCGAGATCGCCGCGCGGCTGGCCGACGTGCTCGTTGTGACGTCGGATAACCCCCGCACGGAGGAGCCGATGGCCATCATCCGCGAGATCCTTGCCGGGATCCCGCAGACGGAGAAGCCCGTCTATGTGGAGGAGAACCGCCGCAGGGCCATCCGCATGACCTTGCGTTTCGCGCAAAAAGATGATATGATAGTGCTCGCCGGAAAAGGACATGAGACCTATCAGGTCCTCGGTACGGAAAAAATTCACTTTGACGAGCGCGAGGAAGTCGCCGCTTGTCTGCAAGAGGAAGACCATGAGCAATAAGACCCTGACGCTCGGGCAGGCCGCCGCGTGGTGCGGCGGTCAGATCGCACCCGGGCTGGAAGAACGGCCGTTTTTCGGCGCAAATTTTGACTCCCGCCTGATCCGGCCCGGCGAGCTGTTCGCAGCCCTGCCCGGCGCGCGCGACGGCCATGACTTTGCGGCCTCCGCGCTGGAGCGCGGCGCGGCTGCCGTGCTGGCCAGCCGCCCGGTGGACGGTCCTGCGATCTATGTCGAAGACACGTCCCGCGCCCTGCGTGACATCGCCCGCGGCTACCGCGAGAGCCTGCCGTGCCGCTGCGTCGGCATCACGGGAAGCGTCGGCAAGACGACGACGAAGGAAATGATCGCCGCCGTCCTGCGCACGGCACTGCGCACGCAGTGGACGGAAAAGAATTATAACAATGAGATCGGCCTGCCGGTCAGCGTCCTGCGGCTGAAGCCGGACTGCGAGGCGGCCGTGCTCGAGATGGGAATGAACCACTTCGGCGAGCTGTCCGTGCTCACGCGCATCGCGCAGCCGGACCTGGCCGTGATCACGAACATCGGCACGATGCACATCGAAAATCTCGGCTCGCGAGAGGGCATCCTCCGCGCCAAGCTTGAGATCCTCGAGGGCCTGCGTCCCGGCGGACGCGTGATCTTCAACGGGGACGACGCCCTGCTGCGGCCGCTGGCCGCGCGGTATCATGCCGTGTGCTTCGGCCTGTCTGAGGGCTGCGACGTGCGCGCCTCCCGCGTGTGCGAATCGGCGGAGGGAAGCAAATTTACGGTCCACGCCTTCGGAAAGAGCTTTGAGGCCGCACTGAGCGTGCCGGGCCTGCACAATGTGCTCGACGCACTGGCAGCTGCAGCCGTCGGCCTGCTGCTCGGGCTGAGCCCGGAGCAGATCGCAGAAGGCCTGCGGTCCTATGCGCCGCTGCGGCAGCGGGTCAGCCATGCGGCAGGCATGACGATCATTGACGACTGCTACAACGCCGGGCCCGAGTCCATGCGCGCCGCGCTGCGGGTGCTGGCAGGCACGCCGACGGAGGGCCGCCGCATCGCCGTGCTCGGCGGTATGCTGGAGCTGGGCGATTTTGCGCCGGAGCTCCATGCCGGGGTCGGCCGCGAGGCCGCAAAGGCGGCGGATCTGCTGCTGGCCTACGGCCCGTGCAGCGAATGCTATGTGCAGGGCGCGCACGAGGCGGGCCTTGCCGGGGCACGGGCCTTTGCCACGCACGATGCGCTCGTCGCTGCGCTGGAGGAGACCTGCCGCGCAGGAGACACGCTGCTGTTCAAGGGCAGCCACGGCATGCATATGGAGCAGGTGCTTGCGCGCTTTTTGAAAACGAAAGAACATATGGGGGAATAAAAAATGGAACCTACGCTGATCTGGATCCTTGTTTCGGTGCTGGGCGGCTTTGTCCTGGCGCTGCTGCTCGGCCGGGTGCTCGTCCCGGCGCTGCGCGCGCTGAAGGCGGGCCAGTCCATCCGGGAAGTCGGCCCGAAGTGGCATCAGGGCAAGGCAGGCACGCCGACCATGGGCGGCATAGTCTTTATTCTGTCGTCGCTTTTGTGCATCGTCACCGGCTGGCATGCCATGCGCGAGACCGGCGACTATAAGCACCTGTTCGTGCTGGCGCTGGCGCTGATGTTCGGCCTGATCGGCTTTGCCGATGACTTCATCAAGGTGAAGAAAAAGCGCAATCTCGGCCTGACGGGCCTGCAGAAGCTCGTTCTGCAGGTACTGGCTGCCTGCCTGTTCCTCGCCGGCATGCATTTTACGAATGCCCTGACGTATGATCTCTATGTCCCGTTTGTCCGGGAACCGCTCGTCCACATCCCGCCGCTGGTCTATCTGGCGCTGTCCGTGTTCATCATCGTCGGCTGCGTCAACGCCGTCAACCTGACGGACGGCATCGACGGCCTTGCCACGGGCGTGACGCTTCCCGTGATGCTGTTCTTCACGCTCGTGTCCATGACGGCAAAGCAGTGGGGCCTTGCCACGTTCCCGGCGACGCTTGTCGGCGCGCTCGGCGGCTTCCTGTTCTATAATTTCTACCCCGCCAAGACGTTTATGGGCGACACCGGCTCGCTGTATCTCGGCGGCGCGGTGTGCGGCCTTGCCTATGCGCTTGATATGCCGCTCGTGCTGCTGTTCGTAGGCCTCATCTACATCATTGAGACGCTGTCCGATATCCTGCAGGTGAGCTACTTCAAGCTGACGCATGGCAAGCGCATCTTCAAGATGGCCCCGATCCATCATCATTTTGAAATGTGCGGCTGGTCGGAGAAAAAGATCTGGGTGGTCTTCGTCTCCGTCACCGTGATCATGTGCGTGATCGCCTGGTTCGGCGTGCGCATCTGGTTCTGATCTGATTTCTGCACGCTATCCCGCGGAGAGGAGGTGCGGCCATGTCCCACAGAGAAAAGCAACTGAAAAAGAGCGCGGTGCGCGTCGTGGAGAGCGATCTCGGCGTCATTGACCTGCCGTACCTGCTGCTGACGCTGCTGCTGGTGGCCATCGGTCTGCTGGTGCTGTTCTCCGCAAGCTATGCCCGCGCTTATTACGAGACGAAAAACGCAGCCTCAGTCTTCGTGAATCAGCTCATCTTTGCCGTGATGGGCATCGGTGTGATGTGGCTCATCAGCCGCGTGCCATATGAATGGTATCAGAAGCTGTCGCTCCTGATCCTGGCTGCGTCCATCGGCCTGCTGGTCCTCGTGCCGTTCATCGGCACGGAGAGCGGCGGCGCGACGCGCTGGCTCGACTTCGGCTTCGTGAGCTTCCAGCCGTCCGAGATTGCAAAATTCGGCGTCATCTGCTCGTTTGCGGCCATTATGGCAGCGCACACGCGGGATATGAAGACGATCCGCTACGGCGTGGCGCCCTATGTCGTGATCCTCGGCATCATCGCCGTGCTGCTCTACCTCGAACCGCACATGTCTGCGACGCTCATCATTCTGGCACTCGGCTTTATCCTCATGACGCTCGGCGGTACGGACTGGAAGTATTTGGTCGGTCTTGTTATTCTGGGCTGCCTGCTCGTTGCCGTTTACCTTCTGACGAAGGGCTACACCGGCGGACGCATCAGCGCATGGCTGCACCCGGAGAACGACCCGCTCGACAAGGGCCTGCAGGTGCTGCAGTCGCAGTATGCCATCGGCTCCGGCGGCCTGCTGGGCCTCGGCTTCGGCCGCGGCCGCCAGAAGTATCTCTACCTGCCGGAGGAGCATAACGACTATATCTTCGCCATTGCGTGCGAGGAGCTGGGCTTTGTAGGAGCCATCGGCATCCTCATCCTGTTCGCTCTGCTCATCATCCGCGGCTACTGGATTGCCATGCATGCGCGCGACCGCTTCTCCATGCTGCTGGCCGCAGGCCTGACGACGCTTCTGGCCCTGCAGGTGTTCCTGAACGTCGCCGTTGTGACGAATCTTCTGCCCTCCACGGGCATTTCGCTGCCGTTCTTCTCCTACGGCGGCACCGCGCTCATCATGCAGCTCGCCGAAAACGGCATCGTGCTGAATGTGTCGCGCAGCATTACCCAAAGTCCCAGATAAGTCAAAGGAGGCAGGCCCATGAAGGCCGTATTCACCTGCGGCGGAACGGGCGGACACATCAATCCCGCCCTTGCCGTTGCGCGCGTGCTGCTCGAGCGCCGTCCGGACAGCGAGATCCTGTTTGTCGGCGCGGAGGACGGCATGGAGGCCACTCTGGTCCCGCGCGAGGGCTTCCGGCTCGAAACGCTGCAGATCTCCAGCTATATGCGCAGCCTGAAGCCGAGCGCCATCCGGCATAACGTCAGGGCTGCGCTCTCCATCCGCCGCGCACTGAAAAAGGCGGACCGCATCATCCGCGATTTCCAGCCGGACGTCATCCTCGGCACGGGCGGCTATGCCAGCTATCCGATGCTCCACGAGGGCGCGCGCCTCGGCATCCCCACGGCCGTGCACGAGTCCAATGCCGTGCCGGGCCTCGCCACAAAAATGGTGGCCGATAAGGTCGACCGCATCCTTGTGAGCTTCGCGGACAGCCGCTCGGCCTACCGCGACCCGTCCCGTGTTATCGCGGTCGGTATGCCCGTACGGGAGGAGTTCGTCTTCACCCGCCGCGCCGACGCCCGCCGCGCTCTCGGCCTCGACGAGAAGACGCCGATGATCGTCTCCGCCTGGGGCAGTCTCGGCGCGCGCGAAATGAACAAGAAGATCGCGCAGTTCATGAAGCTCGAATGCGAGCAGGACTGCTGGCGGCATATCCATGCGACCGGCTCGTTCGGCTGGCGCTGGATGCCGGACTATGTGAAGGAGCAGGGAGTCGAGCTGGAAAAGCACCCGCTCATCACGATGCAGGAATATATCTATAACATGCCGGAGCTTATGGCGGCGGCCGATGTGGTCATCAGCCGCGCCGGAGCCTCGACACTCAACGAGATCGCCGCAGCGGGCACGCCGTGCATCATCGTCCCGTCGCCGAATGTGACGAACGATCATCAGGAGAAAAACGCCCGCATCCTCGAGCAGCACGGCGCGGCCGTCGTACTGCATGAGAACCACTGCGACGGCGAGCTGCTGTTCCGCACGACGCAGGAGCTGCTGGCCGACGCCCCGCGCCGCGCATCCATGCGCAAAGCGCTGCAGGAGCTGGCTGTCGTCGATTCCGCGTCCCGCATCTGTGATATCATTCTGAATCTGGCTAAAACACACAAATCCTGACCGCCGCATAGGATGGGGCATCTTCCCATCCGGAGGTCGGTCATGGACATATTCTGCATCCGCGGCGGAACGCCGCTGCACGGTCGCATTGCGCTGCACGGCGCAAAAAATGCTGCGCTGCCGCTGCTGGCTGCCACGCTGGCGACCGGCGCGCGCTGCGAGCTTCACGATTGCCCGGATATTTCCGACGTCACGGCTGCCTGCGCCATTCTGCGCCACCTCGGCTGCGCGGTGGAGCAGCACGGCGGGATCGTTGCAGTCGATGCCGGCTCCGCATGCCGGTCAGATATTCCGGCAGAACTCATGCGGAAAATGCGTGCTGCCGTCCTGTTCCTCGGGCCGCTGCTCGCGCGCTTCGGCACGGCGGAGCTGAGCCTGCCCGGCGGCTGCGTGCTCGGCGCGCGGCCGATCGATCTGCACCTGCGCGGCCTGCGCCGGATGGGTGCGGAGATCACGCTTGACGGCGAGCATATTTCGGCCCGGACCGACGGCCTTCACGGCTGCACGGTCGCACTGCCGCTTCCAAGCGTCGGCGCAACGGAGAATCTCATCCTTGCGGCGCTCGGCTGCCGGGGCACGCTGACGCTGTGCAACGCCGCGCGTGAGCCGGAGATCGGCGACCTGATCGCCTTCCTGCGCGCCTGCGGTGCAGACATCCGCGGCGAGGGGAGCCTGCTGCGCATCCGCGGCGGCGTTCCGCTCACCGGCGCGTGCCACACGGTCCTGCCGGACCGCATGGAGGCGGCGACGTATCTGGCCGCGGCTGCCGCAACGCGCGGCGACGTGACGCTCACGAATGTCCGGCCGGAGCATCTGACGGCCGTTCTGGCTGCACTCGAACGCGCGGGCTGCACGCTCACGCAGCAAAACGGCATGCTCCGCCTGCGGTGCAGCCGCTTGCGGGCGGCGGGGCCGATCCGCACCGCGCCGTATGACGGCTTTCCGACGGACGCACAGGCCCCCCTGATGGCTGCCATGGCCGTTGCGGAGGGCGTGACGGTATTTGAAGAAAATCTGTTTGAGGACCGCTTCCGCCATGTCCCGGCCCTGCGGGCGCTTGGTGCGCACATCCATGCCGCGCGGCGCTACGCCGTTGTGACGGGCGTGCGGGAGCTGCACGGTGCAAGCATGACGGCAACGGACCTGCGCGGCGGGGCCGCGATGGTCATCGGAGCGCTCTGCGCCCGCGGCGAGAGCGAGCTTGCCGGGACTGCGCACCTGAAGCGCGGCTATGCGGAGCTCGTTCCGACGCTGCGTGCCTGCGGCGCGGACATTACAGAACGCTGACAAGACCCACGGAGGGGTGGACACCATGGAACACGAGAAAAACGAGCCGCGGCGCAGGCCGCCGGAGCGAAATTCCCGCGCAGCACAGGCTGCGCAGCAGCGCCGTGACCAGCGGCGCGAGCAGGCGCATCTGGAGGAGCTGCGCCAGAAGCAGCGCAAGCGCGCGCGGCACCGCACGCGCCGCCGGATCAATCCCGGCGTCTGGAAGCGCATCCTCATCATGGCGGCGGTCGTCGCTGCCGTCGTGCTGAGCATGGTGCTGTTCTTCCGCGTGCGCTCCGTGGAGGTGACGGGCTCGGCATATTATACTGCCGACGAGATCCGCGCCGCCTGCGGCGTGGCTCAGGGCGACAACCTGCTCACGCTCTCCCGTGCGCGCATCGCCGGGAATATCATGGCGGAGCTGCCCTATGTCAGCACGGTGCAGGTCACACGCCGCCTGCCGGACACGCTGGAGCTGACCGTGACGGAATATGACGTCACCTATGCGGCACAGGGTGCGGACGGGGCCTCCTATCTCATCACGGCGGACGGCAAGATCGCGGAAAAGATCGACGAGACCGCCGCGCGCGGCCACATCGCCGTGACGGGCCTGCAGCTCGCCGACCCGGTCGTCGGCCAGCAGCTCACAGTCGCCGGGGACGATGACGTCGCCGCGCAGGGCCAGCACGACGCGCTGTGCGCGCTGCTGCAGGCGCTCGAGGAGGCTGGGCTTACGAAGAAGGCCGCGTCCGTCGCCGTGCCGAGCTCCTATGAGCTCTCGTTCTGGTACGGCGATCAGTACGAGGTCAAGCTGGGAAATTCCGAGAATCTCCCCTATAAGCTGGCCTATCTTGAAAAGGTGCTCGAAAGCCTCGCGGATTACCAGACCGGCACGATCGATCTGTCGTTCAGCGAGGGAAGCGAGGCCAGATTCACCCCGAAGCAGTGAAAACGATACGGAAAATGTAAATTATTTTCTGAAATCCGAGAAAGTCTATTGACCTGCGGACCATTCCACGATAAAATAAAACGGTATAAATCTGCATATATTATGTACGGCGCGCCGCGCCCGAACAGTGGATACATAGGAGGAGATTGTCAATGTCTGAAACTTACACAGATAAGGTCGTAAATATCAAAGTGATCGGTGTCGGCGGCGCCGGCAACAACGTTGTCAACCGGATGATCACCAGCGGCATCGGCGGAGTCGAATTCGTCGTTGTGAACACGGATCGTCAGGATCTCAATAAGTCCAAGTGCGATAACAAGCTGCAGATCGGTGAGAAGCTGACGGGCGGCATGGGCGCAGGCTCCAAGCCCGACATCGGCAAGAAGTCCGCCGAGGAGAGCCGCGCGGCCATCTCCAAGTGCCTTGAGGGCGCAGACATGGTCTTCATCACCGCCGGTATGGGCGGTGGCACCGGCACAGGCGCAGCCCCGATCATTGCGGATCTCGCACATGAGGCTGGCATCCTGACCGTCGGTGTCGTGACGAAGCCCTTCAAGTTCGAGGGTGCAAACCGCATGAAGCAGGCAGAGGCCGGCATCGCCGCCCTGTCCGATAAGGTCGACTCCCTCATCATCATCCCGAACGACCGTCTGAAGTACGTTACGGATCAGAAGATCACGTTCGCCAACGCATTCGGCATCGCAGACGATGTGCTGAAGCAGGCCGTGACCTCCATCTCCGAGCTCGTCGGCTACTCCGACCGCGTCATCATCAACCTCGACTTTGCGGACGTTTCCTCCATCATGAAGAACGCTGGCCGCGCACACATGGGTGTCGGCATCGCCTCCGGCCGCGAGAAGGCTGAGCAGGCCGCCATGGCCGCCGTCGCCAGCCCCCTGCTGGAGACCTCCATCAACGGTGCAACGGGCGTCCTGATCAACGTGACGGGCGCTGCGGACCTCGGCCTCGACGACGTCGAGACTGCCGCGAACATCGTTATGGAAGCTGCGAACCCCGAGGCGAACATCATCTTCGGCGCGACGTTCTCCGAGGACTTCGAGGACGAGATGCGCGTGACGGTCATCGCAACCGGCTTTGACGAGAAGAAGCCGGAGTCGAAGGGAATCTATTCCTCCTCGAAGCCGGCCGCGGGCAGCAAGCAGCAGAGCATTCCCGCAGATGCCGCTTCGGACATCAACGACATCGACGAGATCTTCAAGATCTTCAACAAGTAAAAAACGCTCTGATCTCCCCCGGCGCAAAGCACCGGGGGAGATTTCTGCGCAATTTGCCGTAAATATCCGCAGAATGCGGTTTACTTTCACAATATAGTGTGTTAAAATAAAGATATCCAAATATCCGGAGGTGTTATCCCATGGACAGCAGGAACAAACGCTCAGATAAAAACAGCGAGCTGTATCGCGCGATCACCGCGCTGGATTCGCTCGATGACTGCTATGATTTTCTCGTCGACCTGTGCACACAGCCGGAGCTGAAGGCCATGGAGCAGCGCTATGAGGTCGCCCGCATGCTTGATCGCGGCATGATCTACAGCGACATCCTCGCCGAGACGAGCGCCAGCTCCGCAACCATCAGCCGCGTGAACCGCTGCCTGACGGGCGGTACGGGCGGCTATGAGCGCGCTTTTGCAAAAGTCGATGCGGAGGAAAAGAAATGAGCCCCGAAGCAAGGGAACCCTATGAAACGCTCGCGGGCGCGTATGACGGGCTGACGACCGATGTGGACTATGCCGCCGTGCTGCAGTTTTTCGAGACCGTCCTGCAGCGCGCGGGGCATTCGCCAAAGACCGTGCTGGACCTTGCCTGCGGCACCGGCTCCATGTCCGTGCTGTTGGCGGAGCGCGGCTATCGCGTCACCGGTGCGGATATTTCCGAGGAAATGCTGACGGCCGCTGCACAGAAGGCTGCAGCCATGGCGGAAAACCCGCCGTTCTTCATTTGCCAGCCCATGCAGCGCCTGACCCTGCCGGAGCCTGTGGAGGCCATTGTGTGCCTCCTGGACAGCCTGAACTATCTGACGGAGCCGGAGGATTGCGGCAAGACATTTCACCGCGTCTGGCGCGCGCTGCGGCCCGGCGGCATGTTCTTTTTCGACATCAACACGCCGCAAAAGCTGCGCGGGCTGGACGGACAGGTCTTCCTCGATGAGAATGACGAGTCCTACTGCGTCTGGCGCGCGGAATTTGACGAAGAAGAGAACTGCTGCTACTATGGCATCGATCTGTTCCGCCGCAGGGGTGCACTGTGGGCGCGCAGCTTTGAGCAGCACTGTGAATATGCCTATGACCCGGACACGCTGGAGCAGTGGCTCCGCGAGGCGGGCTTTGCGCGTGTAGAGTGCTTCGGCGACCGCACGCTGACGCCGCCCGGTCCGGAGGAGCAGCGCATGTATTTTGCCGCATGGAAGGAGTAACTGCAATGCAGGATCATATTGTTCGCGCCATCACGAAGGATGGCTTTCTGAAGGCGACGGCCATCTGCTCCACGGGGATCGCGGAGCGCGCCCGCCAGATCCACCACACCACGCCCACGGCCACAGCCGCGCTCGGCCGCGTCCTGACGGCTGCCTCGATGATGGGCAACATGCAGAAGGTCGAAAACGGCACGCTGACGCTGCAGATCAAGGGCGACGGCCCGCTTGGGACGCTGCTGGCCGTTTCGGATGCCGAGGGCAATGTCCGCGGCTATGTGCAGAATCCCGGCATCACGCTGCTGGAGAAGTATGCGGGCAAACTGGATGTCGGCGCTGCCGTCGGCACGGACGGCATGCTCACGGTCATCCGCGACCTGCAGATGAAGGAACCCTATGTCGGCTCCGTCGCGCTCGTCTCCGGCGAGATCGGCGATGATGTGACGGCATACTTTGCCCAGAGCGAGCAGACGCCGACGGCCTGTGCGCTCGGTGTGCTCGTCGGCCGCGACCAGACGGTCAGCGTGGCGGGCGGCTATCTCATCCAGCTGCTGCCGGATGCGCCGGACGCCCTCATCGACCGGCTCGAGGCCGGTATCCGCGCCGCAGGCGCCGTGACACCCATGCTGTCCGAGGGGCTGACGCCGGAGGCCATGCTGCGCCGCGTGCTGGACGGCTTCGAGCTGGAGTTCCTCGAGAATACGCCGGTGAGCTACCGCTGCTACTGCTCACGCGAGCGCGTGACCTCAACGCTCATTGCCATCGGCCGCAAAGACCTCGAGGAGATCGTCGCGGAAGGAAAACCCATCAATCTCGAGTGCCAGTTCTGTGATCAGGTCTATACCTTCACGCCGGAGGAGATCTCGGACCTCCTGAAAGAGATTTGAAGAAACTTGAAAAAATCGAAAAAAGTGCTTGACAAAATGGGGACCTGCGTGTATAATAAGACCCGTCGCTGATGAGTAATCGCCACTCAGAAGGACGCAGGGGAGCATAGCTCAGCTGGGAGAGCACATGCCTTACAAGCATGGGGTCACAGGTTCGAGCCCTGTTGTTCCCACCATTATCTGGCCCGGTGGTGCAGTCGGTTAGCACGCCAGCCTGTCACGCTGGAGGTCGACGGTTCGAGTCCGTTCCGGGTCGCCATTTTTAAAGCATCTGAGCCGAGTTTAACTCGGCTCAACATGCCTCTGTAGCTCAGTAGGTAGAGCAGCGGACTGAAAATCCGCGTGTCGTTGGTTCAACTCCGACCGGAGGCACCAGATGCGGGTGTAGCTCATCTGGTAGAGCGCCACCTTGCCAAGGTGGAGGTAGCGAGTTCGAGCCTCGTCACCCGCTCCATTTGTTAACTGAAGGAACGCACCCCGCGTTCCTTTTTTACGAGATAAGTTCATATGGTGCCGTGGCCAAGTGGTAAGGCAAGGGTCTGCAAAACCCTGACTCCCCAGTTCAAATCTGGGCGGCACCTCCAAAAAAGAAAGACACGTTGATGCGTGTCTTTCTTTTTTGGTGTCAGTGTATCGAAAGCCCTGCAGAACGCAGTCGGAAGTGTATGGCATCCCATTGCCCCAAAGACCCGAATGGCTTTCCTGACAGTTGAAAAGCCGCCCTCGATGGGCGGCTCAGACTGTCAAAAACTCTGCCCAGCCGAAGGTTTCGGAGGGAAGGAAAGTGTGAAAGGAAACCGTCAGGGTGTCCTTTCACGTTCAATCACCCGCCGCAGCGGCAGAATTGCAAAATCATGCTGCAAAATTTGATTTTGCAATTCGGAAAGCAGCTTGCAGAAAAGGCCCGAAGGGACTTTTTTTGACAAGCTGAAAAGAGCCGCCCTCGCCGGGCGGCTCTCCGTCTATAGATCGGGAATCAGAACTCTGCGGGGTTCTTTGCGGCGGCCTCTGTCTCGGCGGCAGCGGCGGCCTTGGACTTGCGGACGGCATCGCGGATGAAGAAGACGGCCTCCAGAATGCTGAAGACAAAGGCGATGCCAAGGTCCTTCAGAACGCTGGTTCGGATCTCCGCCTCCGTCAGGAAATCGGGAACGGATGCCAGGGCATCGCGGAACGCGATATCGTAGGTTTCCTTGAACGCATCAAAGATCTCCTTTGCCAGACCGAAATATTCGGCGGCGACGATCATCAGCATGGTGAACACGACGGCGAGAATCGCGCCGTGCACGGTGTTCTTCCGGCCGGAAAACAGGCCATAGCCGAAGTAACCGGCGGCCATGCCGACCAGCGCGCTGATCCACGCAATATAGCCGAGCTGCAGCAAGCCGAAATGGACCAGGCCACCGGCGGCGGAGAAGAGCAGCGCGCCGAGCACACCGAGGGCGATGTTTTCGCGGCGCTTCACCGGAAGCTCCGCAGGGTTGACATAGGGTTCTGCCATGGGAGGTACCTCTCTTTCTTTTCTGTAGGCCCATTCTACCATACCGGGCAGGAGAAAGCAAGAAGTAGTTATTCCTCCGTCGGCACGATGGAGCAGCCGTCCGTGATGCCATAGGTGGCGAGCAGGCGCTTTGTGCCCTTGTCCGTTACCGGGCGAAGCAGGCGCAG
>ENA-OWOV01000211-OWOV01000211.1-gut-metagenome-genome-assembly--contig:-NODE-211-length-22348-cov-4.618293_pt1 | contig 22348 bp, 15 predicted proteins | sample MGYA00248247_ERZ651799 | MGnify/ENA primary metagenome ERZ651799 (study PRJEB26908, sample SAMEA4031712) | gut metagenome | biome: gut; feature: normal infant; material: stool | place: China | collected 2015...
CTTGCCCCATTTTACTGATACCCCGTAGTAGGCGATGAACGTGGAATCCAAAGAGGGAGTTCCGTATTGGCCCGACTTCTTGGCCTCTTCATCGGTTCCTTCATTATGTTCCCACATTTCCGCCGGAAGCTTAATCTGGTCGACCAGAGGTTTTTCCCACGCGCCCCAGTTCAGGTTGAGGATAGCCGGCATGGTTTTGGCGAAGATGTCGATTTCAGCCGTGTTTTTCCCATTCAGGGAGGAGGAGCTGTTCATCTTGTTGGGATTCATGAGACCGGCCCCCATGACGAAAGTTCCCAAGGCCTTTGATGCTCCCTTGTCCCCGTATTTGACGGCGAGGACATGATTATCGGGCGTACCATTGAGTTGGCTGGTATCTTCCGCGAAGATAATGGAAGCCTTGGCGATGCCCTGCTGATTTTATCCACTGGCGTCCAGCAGTTCGTAGCGATCACCGTCCGTCAGGTTGACGGCATAGTAGCTGACCTGGCCAGGCTCCTGGGACCAACCTTCCTTAAGTGGGAACCTGTCCGGTTTGAAATCACCGCTGTTGGGTTTTGTCTTATAAACCTCATTGCCATTGGCAATGTTGGAAACGACCGGCTGGGCAAAGACAACGATTTCTCCAGCCTTCAAGGTAGAAGGTTCTCCCTTGATCGTGGCCCCATCTCCACTGAGTTTGGATGTGGTGCGGAAAGAGGCGCCAAAGTCGGCCACCTGGCGGTTGTTATAAGAAGCATTCAAGTAGGGGACCAGGCAGGATTCCCCGTAATTGGACAATTGGCCTTCATCCAGCTGGTTCCATGCGAATTTGATATTGTGGGAAAGCAGCAGGGGCATGAAACGGTGTTCGCCGAAGTAGGCGCCCCAGACGCCGCCGTCGGCTCCGGTCAGTTTCATATCCACATTGTAGGGGTTCCACCAGACGTACACCGGAATGACGGCGATACGGAAGTCAATCCATCCACCGCGGTTGGGATGCTTGTTGCCGTGTTTGACATAGTTAAGTCCCACGAAAGAATAAAAGCGCAGCAGGATGGGATGGCGCATGTACGTGTAGCGGTTGTCCATCATTTCCATACTGGCCGCAGAGTCCGCCGCAATCAATGTGCTGGGGGTGCGCCCATTCCATTGCAGGGTGGCGGAAGAATCTTGTCCGTCCCTCTTCGTGGAGGAGTCCCACACGTTGGCCCACAGGTAGAGCTGGTTCCAGGAACCGATCGGGCGGTTCTGTTCCGATGGGTTTCCGTCCTCGGACGTGTACGGGCGGAGACCGATATCAGAGGTGTCTCCGCGGAAGTCCTCAGGCAGTTTTTCCTGAGAAAACATAATGTTGAGGTCCTTTTTAAGACCTCCGAATTTAGAATCCGTCAGCAGGCTGGAAGAAACCAGGGAGATGTCATGATAGACTTCTCCGAGGTCTTTCAAGCGTCCGTTTTTATTGTTAGCCAGCAGAGAATCAAGGGAGATGAGTTTTCTGACTGTGGACATGTCGTTTCCGGAACTCGATGCCATCATGGAAGAAAGATTGAGGGGCTCCAAATCAGGACCGGGCGTGTCCCACGTGGAGCGCATCACCGTCAGGGCATCCGTGCTTTCTTCCGAGGCGTGAGGCATCAGGTTGATGCGCGCCTTCTGGTTCTCTCCCGCCACCCACCAGGCAATGTATTTGCGTGAGTTGGCATTTCTTTTAAGACCAATGGTTTGGGAGTAGTCGTCCACACGTACCAGACGGGCGTAGATTTCCTTTTTGTCCTGGTTCCTGGCACCTACGGGAGTTCCCACCGTTCCATGATACAGGAGGGGAACACTGCGGAAATTACGGTTGGAAGAGGTGCGCTGCCCCAGCAGGTTCTTGCCCGCTTCCAGTGAGCTGAGCCTGCGCAGATCCGGATCGGAAATGAGCCAGCGGCGGAACATGGCCTTTCTTCCCGTATCATAGGTGGAAGAAATGTTGATGCCCTGCGAGTTTGTTTTATTGAGCCACGTGTCCCAACTATTCCAGACACCCAGAACGTACGGGGCGTTGCCTTCACTGGTTCCGGAGGAAAGGATGCCCGAGTTGGCGGAAACGCGCTGGTCGGGCCCCAGCTCACACTGGAGCTGCCCGAGGGCCACTTCGAGGGAAAACCTGGCGAGGGATTTGGCCTCCGCGGCAAAGAGCTGTTTTTCGGAAATGCGGACCTGTGAGGATGCGATGGTAAGAAGGCCAACGCTGAGGAGGGCCAGGAGCATCATCAGGGTGATGGTGGCAATCAGGGCAAAACCTTTGCTGACATGCCTGATAGGACGTTTAGTGAAATGTTTAATCTTCATGAAAATGGTGGGTTCCGGCGTGCACTTTTCCGCTCAAGTTTGAGGATATAAAAATCCCCACTGTCACGAAGGTGTGAAGAGCCAATTCTTAACTCTAGTCAATACAAAAAAGAGGCAGTCCATGCAAGCTCAAAATTGCTTCAAACAAGCGCATTGCAGGCAGAATAAATTGACGGAGAAACCATCTGGAAGGAGGAGGGAAGCGGGGAGAATGCATTTTTATGATAATCAGTTCTTAAAATCTTATATTATGGTATTTATAAGAAAAATCGGATTCTAAATTCGGTAGATTGAAAAAAGACCTGAATATCATATTCTCTCAAGAAAAGCTGCCTGAGGAATTCCGTAGCGACACCGCAGACATCGGATTGCGTCCGTATACCTCCGAGGACGGCAGCCCGACCGAGCAGAACCGGCCCATTGCCTCCTGGAACCAGCTCTTCCTGTGGGCCAACGTGTGGGACTCCTCCACGAAGAGGGAAGGCCAGGACGCTTCCGCCACATTGCAGTGGAACGGAACCTCCCCCAGCACATTGATTGCGTCTGACGCCACAGCGAACATGGAAATGATGGACAACCGCTACACGTACATGCGCCATCCCATCTTGCTGCGCTTCTACTCCTTCGTCGGCGTCCAGTACGCCAGATTCGGAGGAACAAACGGCCAGAATCCCTCCGTAAATGGCGGATTCATCAATCTGGCCTTCTCCGTCATTCCCGTCTATGTGTGGTGGAACCCATACAACGTAGACATGAAATTCCAGGGGGCCAATGGAGAAGTATGGGGGGCCTACTTCGGCGAACACCGCTTCATGCCCCTGATGTTCTCCCACAACATCAAAAACGGCGGCGGTGTGGGAGCCATGGGCAACTATACGGAACATCCACTGACTCCCTATGTTCAAAATGCCGTAAACAGAAACGACCGCCAGGTGGCGGACTTCGGCGCGTCCTTCCGTGACAAGGTCACCTATCAGCCGGACGGCTCAACCAACAAGGGTAATCCTTCTACCCTGAAAGCCGGAGAAATCGTCATTTTCGCCCAGCCGATTCCCCTGATTGACGACGTGTCCAACCCCTTCAACAACAACTCCGTCTACCGGTCCAAAAGTAATAAAATTGACATTAAAACGGATAATTTTGCCATGAAGGAAGGCTGGTCCCTGGATTCCGCCCAGACCACAGGCTACTCCGTCAACATGTACTCCGGCCTGAAATACCAGAATTTTGACGGCAACAAGTACCTGAGCGGAGACCCGTTCATGGCCTCCGCCATTTTCGCCCAGAATGATGACGACCTGAAAGGCTGGTCCGGCACGACCGCCGACCGGACACCCTCCGACCACATCCTCAGCCATAAATATACGGACGAATTCGGAGCCGGTTCCAAAAAGCTGGGAACCTTCACGATGGGGGCCGGTCTCATGAGAGCGGAGCAGATGGGGCAAGCCACCACGCTGAACGGCGCCAATACGGCAGACCCCGCCATCTTCTCCAAGACGATGCCCGCCGTGCTGAACCTGAACTGGGGCGCGTGGGAAAAGCCCCTGCTTGAAAACATCAAATTCCCGGCGGACATGTGGAAAAACAATACCGGACCGGAAGAGAACAAGGAAAGGCAGGGCTATTATGGCGAGGCGGATCCGGACGCTCTTTTCATCGCCTACTACGGGGTATCAGTAAAATGGGGCAAGCCCCCGGTGATCGGAGCCTACCCGGAAGGCAAGGACTACCGCGCCAAGACATGGCAGCATTCCAGCCCTCTCTTCTGGGGTGGGCAGATGCCCACCGCCTCCGAGCTCGGACGCCTCTACAGCCCCTACCAGTTTGAAGTCAAAAATGCCAACAGCGACTTCTTCCCCATCACCATCTCCAACATCCTCTCCAACGACGGCACCAGGCTCTCCCCCTTCGGCGGGCCGGGCGCCGAGCAGGTCAACAAGATCGTGGCCGCGGAACTCCCCTTCCAGCAGCCCTCCAGCCTCGCCGGCTTCGCAGGCTGCCGCCTCACCCCGGGATGGTACAGGAGCGACTCCAAGGCGGCCATCGCCAAGCGCTTCGCCTACCAGTCCGGCGTGCCGGGCGTGGGGATCGGCAACGCTTTTGCCGACCCCATGCTCCCGCCCGACAAGGTCTTCTCCCACAATGAAATCATGGGAGACGCCTCCCTGGGCGACTTCTGGGACCACGGCCTGATGGTCAACGACGCCCTCTGGGACTCCTGGTTCGCCTCCTCCCTGGCCGCGCGCCCCTCCAGCATCGGAGGCACGGGCAGGGAGGAACTTAACACCGTGCTTCAACAGGCCTTCTCCACGGACGCCTCCTCCAACAGGGCCGCCGGCATTGCCAACAGGCGCTTCGTGCCCGACCTCCAGGGCAAGCCCTCCGAGGCCGTCGTCGAAGAACTCTCCAAGACCGACGAAGGCTACAAGCACGCCTCCAAGTACCTCACCGTGGCCGGGGGCTTCAACGTCAACTCCACCTCCCAGCGCGCCTGGGAAGCCACCCTGCTTGGGCTCAAAAAGCGCAAGCTCCTCTACTCCCGGAGCGGGACCCCCTCCGTGCTCAACAACAGCCAGACGGCCTTCTCCCGCTTCGGGGTGGCCAGCAGCGACAAGTCCCACGTGGACGACTACGGCTCGGTGGGCGTAACCCAGGGCATCCCGGACGGGGAGGCCATGGCGTGGTCCGACCTCAGAACGCTCAGCGACTCGCAGATCAAGTCCCTGGCCCGGAACATGGTCCAGGAGGTCAAGAAGAGGGGCCCCTTCCTGAACATGTCCGACTTCGTCAACCGCCGCCTGCAGAGCGGGGAGATGGGGGTGAAGGGGGCGCTTCAGGCGGCCATCGACGAAAGCTCCATCAACAGCACCTTTGACGAACTCTCCGACATGGTCATCACGCCCAAGGGAGGGTACCCGAACCAGGACGCGGCCAAGGGATCGGTGTACACGGCGGCGCCCGGCTACCTGATCCAGTCCGACGTGCTGGCGGTGCTGGGCAATATTTTAACGACGCGCGACGACACGTTTACGATCCGGGCCTACGGGGAGCTGACCAACCGCGAGGGTGTGGTGCTGTCGCGGGCGTGGTGCGAGGCGGTGGTGCAGAGGGGGATCAATTACGTGGACCCGGTGGACAGCCCGGAGACGCCGGTCAAGAAGATCAACATGAAGAGCGGAGCGCTGGAGGAGACGGAGCTGAGCGCGGTGAACAAGGCGTTCGGGAGGAAGTTCAACATCGTCTCCTTCCGCTGGCTGTCTCCCGAGGAGGTGTAATAAAAGAGAGAGAGTTTTTCTTCTTCCCGGTCAGCGCCGCTTCCCATCCACGGGGAGCGGCTCTTTTTGTGCTCCGGGGAGGAAGGGAAAGAAAGATAGGGGTTATAAGGTTTATAGGGGTAATAGGGATAATGGGGGGGGTGCAATTATAGACGCATATTTTTTAAGTGAGCCTCCATTTGAGAATTACGAAAAATATAAATCTGCAAGTACGAGGCCGGCTTGCTGACATGTTTACTATCCAGAAAGAGAAGGAACGTCTTTTGTTCGCGGAACTTACAAAGCAGCCAATTAAAGAAAACAGGCCTTTTGAAACCCTGGCAAAATGGGCCTTTGCGGATTTCAAGCCGCGGGGGCCTGCATCTTTTATCCCGAACCTCCAAAAGAGTGTTTCTATCATTCCATGTAACTACCCCCGGCATGAGAATTATTCCACTGCATGCCAGAGCAGTTTTTATGTGAAGCGGGAACGGCTTTTTCACGAAATCCATCGCGACAGACAGACCAGTGCAGAGACTTCTGCATTTTTGCTCGATGGGGAAGACCTCAAAAAAGTGAAAAGTTGTAAAGCGGATATTATTTTACTCTCCTTGCCGTTATTTAAAAGAGCCAAAGACAAGGTACAGCCCACATTCCATAGGGACGTCATTAAACCGCTTCTATAAACGTTATCCACCACTTATTTTTTAAGCTCAGCAACAGCCACTTCATGCAATATGTCGAATTCAGCAGGAGCAATTTCAGCAAGCAGTTTCATATACTCCTGTTTCCGTGCCTATATCAAGCATATTCCGGCCACTTACACATAGTTTGCGATTGATGATTTTATCGTAAAATTCCTGCGGATAAATATCACGGAACATTGCACAGGATGCCGAAGTTCCGCCCCAGTCAAATGCTTTTCCTCCGCCGATGTCTTTATCTCACTTTTTCCGCCAAGAGGGCCCTTCCCACAAAACGCATCTTACCCGGCCAAGGCGAATAACCAAGGCTTCCTATCCTTTAAATGCAATTATTTTCCTGTGGAGATGTCACATAACTTGTTTTTCATCATTACTCCATGTACCTGCACATAAGCCATTTTGTTCATTCAGATACTATTTTACCGTGTGCAGATGAGGTCATGCGTAACAGAAATGCTGAATCCGCAGGCTTTCCCGGCAGAAAAAGGGGACCAATTACCGCTGGAATTTTCTATTTTTTATCTCCAACATCCCTACTTTGAGCTTGCACGGCCTTCCTCATTCCTGTACTTCACAAGGGATATAAAGTCCATCAAGGCTTGCGTTCGTACCCTGTTGCACGCCCCGATGGATTCAGCCTGCTGCATTCTCTCCCGCAAGACTGTCCGTCAAGGGTCCATGCGCCGGCCAAAAGCCCCCTTTTTATTTTTCACTCCCCCGAATATATGCGCATTTTACCCATCCTCGCCTTTACCTGCCTTCTCGGAAGCGTTTCTTTCGTCCATGGACAGACCCGCACTCCTTCCAAGCCGGAGCCGGCTAAACCGGAAACGAACGCCCCGGCGGCCGATACCGTGGACAAGTCCCTCTCCCCCGCCGCCGTCAACGGCATCCGGTTTGTCCTTAAGACGCCCATGCCCCTCCCCTCTCCCATTTACATGCCCATTGATTCCAAAAGGCTGGAGAAAGTGGAAATCCGCGCCGCCCTTCCCGGACGCCGCAGCGTTTATCCCAGGAGCAAGATTATTACCCTGTTCGGTGGCCTGGACCAGAAGGGGATGCCGACCAACAAGCTCGTCAGCAAGCCCCTTCCGACCGACCTTGGTCCCAAAACCCTGGCGCTGGTAGGCAAGAACAGCAGCGGAGAGTTTACCCTGGATTTCATCAATGAAGCGGAACTTCCGCTTAATTGCGTTTACATTCAGAATCTGACCGGCCGCACCTTCACTCTGGAGCTTCCAAAGCCCCCCGCGGGAGAAAAGAGCGCCATTGAATTGCCCAGCAAGTCCATTTACATTTTCGGCAAGGACTCTACGGACAGCAACGTTTCCCGCACCACTGCCGCCAATTTGACGTACATGACCCGTTTGAAGAACGGCAAAGTCGTGAAGGTGAAGGACAGGGGCATGATGCTGACCACCTACCCCGGGCGGAAAGTAGTGATGATCATTTCCCCGGATTCCACCGGACGCACCGTCGTTCTAACGGAGCTGATGATTTTCAAGGAAAAACCGGTGGCAGCCTCTTCGGGCAAGTAAGTTTTCCCCCTCAGCCTCCGGCAATACGGGGGCGAAAGATATTCAAGAGCCGGAAACCAATCCGGTTTATTCGGAAAAACGGGCATTACTGCCCGTTTTTTTACGCCATCATCCCATCCTGCCGCCATTCCCGGTGAATAAAATGCTCCGCGTTTTCCCGGCAGGAGAAATTGCCGCCGCCATTTAGTTTCCTCATGCGGCAGCCCATTCCTCCGGGACAACAACGGCACGATTCCCACAAGAGAAGGAAGTAAAAACAGCAGGTAAGGCAGAAAGTTCCTCCCGGTCAAAACCGGACGGCATGAAGAGCACGAAGATGCCTCGAATACTCCAGGCTCCCGGGCTGTTCATCTCTTCACCTCCCGGAAACCAACCGAGCTTAATAGACCTTCGGCACCAGTCCCTGGCGGCTCATCTTGTCCTCCACCTTGCGGCGGTTTTCCTCCAAGCGCCGTGCGTCATAGGAGTCGTCCACAGGCTGGGCATCCGGAATGTTTTCTCCGCGGCCGGCCTGGTATTGCTGCACCTGCGGAAGCACCCCTTCCACCAGTTCCCGGCATATCCAGGAGGGGAGAATGTAGGTTTCCGTACGTCCGGCGCGGCTCAGGGCCAGCCCCACAAATTTTCCGTTAACGTCAATGACCGGGCATCCGGCGCGTTCCGGGAACAACGTCATGTCCGACTGGATGACCAGCGGGAATTCGTCCCGCTTCAGGCTCATCCGGTTGCCCATGGAGTTCATCATGTCCAGGCGCTTCTGGGGGAATTTCATCACTTTGGGCCTGGGGCCCGTGAGGAGCTTCCCTTCAACCACCTGATCCCGGCGCTTCACTTCCACGGGAACCGTCTCACCGGGGCGCACCCCGACCATGGCGGCACGGATGGAGTACATGCCGTCCACCGGCTTCCCATTCAGCTTCATCAGCACATCGCCGGCCAGCAAACCGCTGCGGTGCGCTCCGCTTCCGGCCTCCACGCCGCCGATCATGACTCCCTCCCCGTCCCAGCGGGGATCGGAAACGATGCCCAGGTAAGGCTGGTCGTCCGCCCGCAGGCTGCGCTGCGCCACGGAAACAACCCCGAAGTCACTGACATGCCCCGTGGGGGACACGGCCGCAATCACGTCCCCTTCCTGCGCCTGCACGTAGGAGTTCAGGTCAATGGGGGGAGCGGGAAGCCCCGGGACGTCCATCATCAGCAGATCGTGTTCCGGCAGGGCAAAGAGCACCTTGGCGTCATACACCCGTCCGGAAGAGTCCACCAGCATGACCGGCCGCCGTTCCTTCTGAAGGTCGCTCAACTTGGTAAGCACTTTCCCTTTCCCCACCACCGTTCCCAGGGCCACCTGGGTATTGCCGGCCACCAGCGCCACCACGGACTGCCCCACAGGTACAGCCACCTTGTCCCATTCCCGGAAGATTTCCTTGGCCTGGCTATCCAGCACGATTTTGTCCTCCGGGGCTATCATCTGGTCCGGAGGGAGCGGGGACGCTATTTCCTGGGCACACGCGGAAGCCGCCGCGAATGCCGCCCATAAGTATTTCATGATCATCCTTGAGTTTGTTCCTGGTATTTCAGGCCGGACATCAGATCGCCGCGCCTGCCGAATGTAAGATCCGCCTTGTAGGCCGTACCTTTCCTCACCACTACCACCGGAACGGTTTCCCCGGGACGGTGCCTGCCCAGCTCACGGAGCATGTCCCGCACGGAACGGAGGCTGCGGCTGTCCATGTGGGTAATGACGTCCCCCGGCTTGATGCCCGCGGTATCCGCCGGAGAGTTGACCACCACGTCTTCCACTACCACTCCGTCCACGCCCAGCACGTCCATCATGGCAAATCCCAATACGGGGGATTCCGGGTCAGCCATGGGATGAAGTCCAAGCTGACCCCAGTGCCGCCCGGAGAGCAGCTTGTCCCAGTCCCTCCGGAATACGGAGACGGGGACATGGTTGTTGATTTTCAACATGGGGCCGATGGAGGAATGAATGCCCACCAGTTTGCCGGACAGGTCAAAGAGAGGGCCGCCGGAATCTCCGCCGATGAGCGTGCATTCCGAGATGAGAAAGCGCTGTTTTCCGTCCGTGCACAGCCTTCCCATGCGGATGGGCGCGCGGCGTTCCGGGTCAAAGCCCTTGGAATGGCCCAGGGCCACCACAAAGTCCCCTACATGCAGCCCGTCGGATTCCCCCAGTTCCACATGGGGATAGTTTCCGCCGTCCATGATCTGCACCATGGCGGCGTCCCGCGTAAAGTTGGCCCCCAGCACGCGGCCCTTGACCACACGCCCGTCGGCAAAGACCACGCGCATGATTTCATCGCCGCCCACCACGTGGGCCGCCGTCAGGATGAGCCCCTGCGGAGTGACAATCACGCCGCTGCCCGTCTCCCCCCCGTCGGAAACCAGCGCTACCGTAGCGGCCGTGACCCTGGAAGCCACCTGATGCACATGCTTCTGCAAGTCCGCCATGGAAGAGACATTCCCCGCAAGACTCATTCCTCCTAACAACAGGGACACAAGCCCCCCAACGACCAAGTAATAAAAACTCGTCATCCTGAATGCTGATATCATGAAATTATCGATAATCGAATGATAGGACATATCCTACCATATAAACGTTCAAACCGGTACGAATTTGTCTAAGGATTGCGACATGACGCTCCATCTTTTGCTTAGACCATTCCGGTTGTTTATGATAAAATTCCCTCACGGATGGGTTTAAACGACAAATCACGGAAACGAAATGCCGGCTCCTGGCGGGAACGCATCCAGGACGGTGAGGCGGCTTCCCGTCCCCAAACGGAACGCAAAAAAAGGCCTGCGCCCCGTCCGTCCTATCCCGGTTTGCCGCAGGAAGATCCCGGTCCGGCAGTCATTCCCGGCCCCACCCGCAGAACAAGAAATTCCCGCAGCGGTTCTTCCCGGCATGATACACCGCCCCCGCGCCCGCGGCGCGCTGCCCGTCCGGCTCCGCAGGAGGAGTATGAGGACTACCCTGAAGCGGAAGGAGAATCCCGTTCCGCACGCGCAGGAAGGCCGCGCAAGCCGCGCTTCACGATTTTCGGCGCCCTGCTGTTTGTCCTGCTGATGCCGTTCCGCTTCATCGGCTCCCTGACGCGGAATATCCGCTGGTTCATCAGCTGGCCCCTGCGCATCCTGCTGGGGTGCTGCTTCGTCGGCATTGTAATCGGTTCCATCCTGGTGTTCCTTTACGGAACCATTTCCAACCGCTATGACATTTCCGAGGTCAAGAGCAACATTCCGGAACGCACGGTGATTCTGGACCGCAAGAACCGGACCATCGGCACCCTGCACGGGGAAAACCGCAAGCGGGTGTCCCTCCGGGAAGTCCCCCCCATTTTCATCGACGCCCTGATTCTGCGTGAGGACAACCGCTTTTACGACCACGGCGGCGTGGACTGGATAGGCGTGGGCCGCGCCTTCGCACAGGTGCTCAAGCACAAGAGGGCCACGCAGGGAGCTTCCACGCTGACCATGCAGCTCGCCAAGATCACTTACAACCACCGGGAGCGCAACCTGCATTCCAAGCTGACGGAGGTGGCTCTGGCAAAGCGCATTGAAGCCACCTACACGAAGGATGAGATTCTGGAGACCTACATCAACCGCATTTTCTGGGGACACACTTTCCTGGGAATTGCGGCGGCGGCGCGCGGGTATTATGACAAGGAGCCCCGCGACCTGTCCCTGGCGGAATGCGCCACGCTGGCCGGCATCATTTACGGCCCGAATGATTTTTCCCCCATCAAACACCCGGAGGAAGCCAAAAAAGTGCGCGACATCGTCCTGGGACTGTTGAAAAACGAGGGCAAGATCACGGAGGTGCAGTATCAGGCGGCCCTGGCGGAACCCATCGTCACCCGGACTCCCCAGTCCCGGTCGGAGGAGAATTACGCCATGGACCTTGTGCGCCGGGAACTGGATGCCATTCTGGAAGAAGAAGACATCCGCCTGGGCGGTCTGGTGGTCCACACCACGCTGGACCTGGATTTGCAGAACGCCACGCTGGACGCCATCAACAAGCATATGGAAGCGCTGGAAGCGCGCAAGGATTTCAAGAAGCACCTGGCGTCCCTGCAAGCCAAACGTGAGAAGAAGGGAATCCTGAAGAACAAGCTGACCACCAAGGCAGAATATGAAGCAGCCCTGGCCGCCTGGAAGGCGCTGCCCGCGGAACGGAAGGAGGGAATGCAGCCTCCCATGCCCAATTACATCCAGTCCGCCGCCGTAGTCATGGACAACGCCACGGGGGCCCTCCTCGCCGTCGTCGGCGGACGGGATGCGGAGGAATCCAAGCTGAACCGCGCCATCCAGTCCAGAAGGCAGACCGGCTCCCTGTTCAAGCCGTTCATTTACGCCACGTTTTTCCAGCAGGGCAATTCCGCGGACACCCGCATTTCAGATGACCGGATCGCCTACGGGGAGGTACGCGGAGCCGCCAACTGGTCCCCCCGCAATTCGGACGGCACGTACCGGGGCATGAAGCCGGCCTCCTTCGGCCTCATCCTTTCCCGCAACACCATGTCCGTGCGCATCGGCAACCGGGCCGGGCTGTCCAACATCATCCAGTCTGCCCAGCTGGCGGGCTTCCACGGGAATATTTCCCGCACCCCGGCCCTTTACCTGGGCACGTGGGAGGCCTCCCCGCTGGACATCGCCAGCGCCTACAGCGTCTTCGCCAACGGCGGCGTGCGGCCCACCCCGTACATCATTGACCACATTACGGATTCCCAGGGCCAGCCGCGCTTCGCCATCACCAAGAGCAAGCGCACCGTGTATTCCCAGCGGGCAGCCAACATCACCTCCTCCATCCTCCAGCAGGTCTGCAAACCCGGCGGCACGGCGGGCAGGATCACTGCGCTGGGCTTCAAGTCCCCCTGCGGCGGCAAGACCGGGACCACGAACAATTACACGAACGCGTGGTTTGCCGGATATACTTCCAATCTCACGTGCAGCGTATGGGTGGGGTTTGACTCCTCCACCAAGATTCTGGAGAAAGGCTACGGCGGCACGCTGGCCCTTCCCGTCTGGGTGGACATCATGCTGGCCGCCCAGAAGGAGGGCTACCCCGCCAACGCCATCCGCACGCGGCCCGGTTCGGAAGGGCAGGCCGTGCTCGTCTGCCGGGAGTCCAACCAGCTGGCCCATTCCGGCTGCCAGTATGCCAAGACGGCGTATTTTGAAACCTCCGCCGGCTACCAGGCCCCCACCAGGATGTGTGAAAAGCACATCCCCATGGCGGAACCGGATACGGAAGAGAATATTCCCTATGCGGAGCCGCTGGACGGCAGCGACGACAATATTCCCCTGGCCGAACCCGTAGAAGAAACAGACGCCATCCCCTACGCCACCCCCATCTGATTGCCTTACCCTCCTTATGACTTCTCCCCTGATTCCCTGGTTTCTCGCCCTTCTGCTGCTGGCCGCCTGCGTGGCGCTGCTGATTCTGCTGCTGCGCTACCGGGACCGCTCCGTCCGGCTTGAAGCGGAATCCCGCTCCTGGCAGGAACGGGCGGAGGATAGAACACAGATGCTCCACCGGGCGGAAGAGGTGCTGAAGGATTCCTTCGCCGGCATCAGCGCGGAAGTCCTCCGGAATTCGGAAAAACAATTCCTGAACCTGGCGGAAACGCGGCTGCAAAGCCAGCGCCAGCAGGCCAACCATGACCTGGAATCCCGCAAACAGGCCATTGAGTCCATGCTGAAGCCGGTGAGCGAGTCACTGAAACTCGTGCAGTCCCGGCTGGGAGAGATGGAAAAGGAGCGCGTGGGCGCCTATACGGACCTGAAAACGCAAATCCGCTACATCCTTTCCGGGAATGAAGCCCTGAAGAATGAGACCGCCAGGCTTTCCCAGGCCCTGCACCACAACAGCTCGCGCGGCCAGTGGGGGGAACTCCAACTGCGCCGCGTGGTGGAGCTGGCCGGAATGGTGGAATACTGTGATTTCACGACGCAGGAGACCCGTTCCAGGGAAGAGGACCGAGTGCGCCCGGACATGGTCATCCACCTGCCGGGAGGCCGTTCCATCATCATTGACGCGAAGGCCCCCATGTCCTCCTACCTGAATGCCGGGCAGACGGACAGGCTGGAGGAGCGCAGCCAGTGGATGTCCCGCCACGCCGCGGACGTAAAAAGACACCTCCAGCAGCTGAGCGCCAAGAATTATTTTGCCCAGTTTTCCCCGTGCCCCGAATTCGTCATCATGTTCCTGCCGGGGGAAGCCTTTTTCCAGGCGGCCCTGGAAGCGGACCCCTCCCTGATTGAATTCGGCGCGGAGAACAAGGTGATCCTTTCCACGCCCTCCACCCTGATCGCCCTGCTGAAAGCCGTCGCCTACGGCTGGAAGCAGGAGCAACTGGCGGACAATGCCAAGAAAATCTCGGAAGCGGGGGCGGACCTGTTCAATACCTGCTCCATCCTCACCGGCCATTTTTCCTCCCTGGGCAAGAGCCTGAACCAGGCAGTGACCCAGTATAACAAGACCGTTTCCTCCTTTGAGCACCGGTTCATTCCCCGGGCGCAGAAGTTGAAGAATCTGGGCGTCACTTCCACCAAGGACCTGCCCGGCTCTCTGGAAGACATCACCGTGCAGGCCAAATCCGCAGATATTCCGGACATTCCGTCCTAAACGCGCAGCAGCAACACGGCAGCCATGCCCGCGTCCGGTTCCGGGCCGGGAATGCCGCCAGCCCTTGCGTCCACTGAATTTCTTTGCATCCGCAGGATGCGCTGGTGTTCAAAAAAGCGTGTTCGCGTCTCCCGCATTGTTTTGGATGCCGCAGGCCACGGAGCGCTCCAGGATTTTCAAGGGATCGTCCTGTGGGCGGAAACGGGAAACGGCAGGCTGTCTTCATCCCGCAGCCGGGCGGACAGTTCCGTTACAGAGGCGCACACCGGCACACGGAAGGCGTCCAGCGCGGCGCGGGAACTGTAGCCCCACCCTACCAGAACAAGCCGCGTTCCGGCGTTCACGGCCGTGTTGCCGTCGTGGGCTGAATCCCCCACCATGCACACCTGCTCCGGCTCCATTCCCCAGGAACGGACGATGGACAGCAGGGAATCAGGCTCCGGCTTGCGCGGAAAGCGTTCGGAAAAGCCCATCACCTCCCGGAAGGGCACCTCTGGCAGGATATGGCGCACCAGCGGTCCCGTGACCACATGAGGCTTGTTGGACAGAACGCCCAAGGGGTGGCCTGCAGCGGCCAGTTCCAGCAGCATTTCACGGATGCCTGGGTACGGCACCGTGCCGTCCTGCCAGGTATGGGGGTATTCCCGCATGAATTCCCGGTGCACCGCTTCAAAGGCTTCCTCCGGCACTTCTCCGTTGAAACAGCCTTTCAGGGAAGCCAGGCAGAGTTCCCGCGCGCCCCTGCCCACCATTCCCCGGATGGCATTCACGGAGTGCTCCGGATACCCCAGGGACTTCAAGGCCAGGTTCAGGCCGCGGGCGATGCCGGGAATGGAGTCCACCAGCGTTCCGTCCAGGTCAAAGACAAAACCTGTTTTCATGGCCTCAGTGGCAGAAGCCCCGTTCGGAAGTTTCCACGAACTTGACGATTCTTTTCAGACAGGCATTTTCCGCGTAGTCCGAGTTCCGGAGCTCTTCCAGCGCTTCATGAACGGTCAGCTTCTTGTTGACGAAAAGCTTTTTGTAGCACATGCGTACGGCCCGCAGGTCTTCCTCGGAAAATCCGCGCCTCTGCATGCCGATGGAGTTGACGGAGCGCGTCACGGCCGGATGGCCTTCCACAATGGTGTACGGCAGCACGTCCTGGCTCACGCGGGCCATCGCGCCCACCATGGAGTGCTCCCCGATGCTGACGAATTGGTGCACGGCGCAGCATCCCGCCAGAATGGCGTAATCCCCCACCGTAACGTGGCCGGCGGCAGTGGCGAAGCCGGAGAAAATCACATGATTGCCGATCTGGCAGTCATGCCCGGCGTGGCAGGACACCAGGAAGAGGTTGTTATTCCCTATCCGCGTCGTGCCGCCGATGTCCGTAGCCCGGTTGATGGTGGCGTTTTCACGGAAGACGTTGTTGTCCCCCACTTCCAGATAGGTCGGTTCCCCCTTGTATTTCAAATCCTGGCTTTTCAGGCCGAGGACGGAAAACGGAAAAAATTCGTTGCCGCTTCCGAAGGTGGAAGGTCCTTCAATGACCACATGGCTGTGCAGCACGCAACCCGGGCCCAGCTTTACATGTTCTCCGACAACGCAAAAGGGACCGATTTTAACATCATCCGCGATCTCCGCAGTAAGATGCACTACTGCCGTTGGGTGTATTTCTGGCATGGCTGGGACAAGTATGAAACAAATTCAGGTGATTAAAAGGCTAAATCCCGCGCGGCCGGTCTTTTTGTCACATTTGCCCGGAGGCTCCCATGTACGCCTCCATTTCCGGCAGCCAGGGAATCAGCAGCACGTACATGACCTGGAGGCACAGGATGACAAGCACCAGCGTCATCACCACCTTGCGGAGGGTGAGTGAGTCGTTCAGCACGTCCGTGGTGCCCAGCTTCCTGTCCCAGGGAGTGAAGCCGAAGCGGCGCACCCACCACCAGGAAAAGAACAGGGCCAGTAGCATCAGGGAGGGGGCAAAGCAGCCCAGCCCCAGCACCATGACGAACAGGGAGCGCCGGAACGCCGTGGAGAAGGAAAGGCGCTTCCCCCGGTAGTCCCTGACGGAGACGCCCAGCATGGCTTTCCCCGGAGTGGTGCCCAGCGTTCCCAGAAAGGCGGTTTCAATGAGCACCATCGGCAGACAGAGGTAAAGGAGGGCTTCATAGGAACCGGGAAGAAAATCGGGGCTGAAAGCCAGGCCGAAGATCCTGAGCACGGCCAGATACAGCGTCATGTGCATCATCACGTCCGCCATTCTTCCCAGAAAACGGACGTACGGGTAAGGAACTACCAGAGGCGTGCCTTCCTCCACAGCCGTTTCCTCTTCTTCCGGCAGGGAATCCGCGTCCGTGGTGCCGGCGGCGGCATCTTGCGCCGCTTCATCCTCCGGCACATCTTCCTCCACATTACGCCGTTCTTCCTCTTCCTTGCGAACGGCGAACATTTCCTTCAGCGCCGGCAGGTCATGGATGCGCACCCATTCCGCGCATCCGGCATGCCACGCCCGGGCGGTTTCCGGAATGAGGCCAGCCTCCAGCATGGAGATTACCTCCACCTCCGGCAGGGGGCCCTTTTTTTCATGATCCTGAATCCAGTAAATATCCATGGGCGGTTTCCTGTTACATGCTGCGCAGGGAGCGGGCCGGGTCCTGGCGCGCCGTGATCAGGGCCGGAATGATGGAGGCCACCACGACCATGACGAAGGCTTTCACCGCCTGCCACGCCAGCTCCGCCCAGTCAATCACCACCGGGATGTTCGCCGTGCCGTGGAAAGCCACGGGGAACGGGTCAAAGCCTATTCCCGCCAGAAAGCCCTGGATCTGCATGCGGTATTCCAGCACCAGCAGTCCCAGGCCCACGCCCAGGAGAGCTCCCACAAAGCCGATGATGACCCCCTGCCACAAGAAAACGCGCACCACCTGGAACGGCGTGGCGCCCAGGGCCTTCATCACGGCGATTTCCTTTTTCCTCTGGATGGAAACGGTAAACATCACCGCCATAATGCAGAAGGCGGAAATCAGGGAGATGAAGGAGAGCACAAAGCTCATCATCATGCGCTCCTTCTGCATGAGTTCAAACCACGCGTTAAAGCGGTCATGCCAGGTTTCCAGCGTCCACGCGGAAGAGGGCTTTTCCTTTTCCAGCGCCTGCATCACGGGGGCCAGCATCGTTTCCACATGGTAGGGGTCGTTCACGCGCAGGGCCACGGCCTGCACCACGTCATCCTCATAACCCAGCAATTCCTGGCCGATGACCAGCGGAATGAAGAGATCCGGGCTGGGCGTATGCTGGGAGGCCCGGTAAATGCCGATCACCTCCAGATCCTTCGGCATGACCAGCTCCCTGATCTTGCGGAAGCATTCCATGTCCGCCTCATTCCTCTGCCCCGCCTTGAAGCCGCCCAGAATGGTTTCCCATTCCTTCCGCGTGCCTTCCGGGAAGGCCACCCTGCCGTTGTCCACGGCTTCCCCGTCATTCAGCACGGCAAGCAAATCCATCAGGCTGGAGCGCTCCGCATCCCTGCGGGGGACGGACAGCAGCCCGTTGAGCAGGGTGAATACCTTGTCCACGGAGGCCTTGCCGGCCGTTTCACGCTCTCCCTCCCTTTTCAGGGACTTGCCCCACTCCTTCAAATCATTGAGTTCCCGGGCGTTCTTTTCCGCCAGCACCGGCAGTTCCGTCTGCTGGTAGGCGTGGGAAATTTCCTGGAAATTGCGGGTAGTGTACACCCGGACCACATCCCCCACGTTCAGCCCCATGTTCTCCGCCACGATGGAGGAAACCACAGCCTTTTCCCCCATGTCCAGCTCCGCATTGCCGGCCACCACCAGGTGCTTCAAATCTTCCAGCTGGGCGGCGTTTTCCGTATCGATGGCCCGGAAAAAGCAGGGCCTCTGCCGTCCCTGCACGTCTACCAGCGCGTAGTCTTCTATCAGGGCATACGTGGACTGGACTCCGGGAACGTGCTTGAGCTTCTCGCTCAATTCCATCCAGTCCGGAATCACCTCCCTCACGCCGAAGTCATTCCGGTAGCACACCTGGACGTGCGGGGAGTGCGCAAACAGGTTCCCCTGGATTTCCTTCTGGAGGCCGCCCATGACGGACAGCACGACGATAAGCACCATCACCCCCAGCGATACGCCCAGCAGGCAGATCAGGGTAATGATGGAAAAGAAAGTCCGCAGCGGGTTCAAATACCGCAGCGCCAGGCTCAGGCTGATGTACCGGCTCAATAGGTTCTTCATGAATAACGCGGCACACCTTGCCTGATAGCGGCCCCCTTTCCAAGCTTAAAACATGTTCCGGGGAAGGCCGTCCGCTACTTGGCGGCGGCGGCCTGCCATTCCGTGCACAGCCAGCGGGCCATGGAGGCGATCACCTTCTCACAGGCGGGAGCGGAATCCTTTGAATCCATGACGAACACGGAGACCGCCATTTTCCGCCCATTGGGAAGAACGATGATGCCGCCGTCATTGACGGCGGTGATCACGCCCTCCGGAGTGGTGAAGCCCGATCCGGTCTTGTGCGCCACCACATAATCCTGCGGCAGCTTCCCTTTCAGGCGCGTAGCCCCCGTAGCGCAGCCGGCCATCATGTCCCAGAGAAGCCGCTGCGTGTCCTTGTTCAGTATCTTACCCTCGTCAAACGCGCGCAGCAGGGCATTCATGGCTGACGGACGGCTCGAGTTGGCGTACTGCAAGTCATGATTCCGCAGCATCTCGTCTTCCGTAAACCGGACGTTGATGCCGCTGATGCCCCATTCCTTCAAATCCTTTTGCACGGTCTCCGTCCCGCCGATGAGGGCAAACAGGAGGTCGCACGTGTTGTTGTCGCTCTCCTGAACGGTCACGCGCAGCAGTTCCTTTAAAGAAAAATCACCGCCCTGCGGAAAGCGCTCCCGCAGGGGACTCCACGTGTCTTTTACCAACTGCTCCGGGCGTATATGGATGATCTGTTCCAGATTCAGGACTCCCTGGTCCACCCGCTTGAGCACGGACAGGGCCAGCACGAATTTGAAGACGCTCTGCATGGGATAGGCAGTCTCATCACCCACCGCCACGGCCTCCCCCGTGTCCAGCATCACTGCGGCCATGCCCACACGGGCTTTCAGGGAATGAGCCAGCTTCTGCACAGCGGCGGAATCAGCCGCGGGAGACGCGGCCACCACGGGCATAACACCCATAGAAAGAGCGCAGGAGCACACCATGCAGCCACGCAGAAAAGAACCGGTGAAAGTCATGGGCGCCATTCCATACCACGCCCGCAAAAACCGCAACAGCAATCCATGCACTTCCCCCCTTTTTTCCGTCATCCGCAAGCCGGGCAGAAGCCTTGCCACACGCCTCCCTTCCTGATAAGAAGGGAGGCATGCCACCCGTCCTTTCAGAAACCCTCGTCTGGTGCGTCACCCTGCTGCTGTTCGGCATGGGGCTGATCGGCACGCTTATTCCCATGCTCCCCGGCATCATTATCATTGCGGCAGGGTGCATCTGGCAGGGAGTGATGGGCAGCAGGCACCTGGCGTGGTGGGAATGGACCGTCCTGGCGCTGATGGTTGCGGGCGGCCTGGTCATTGACAAGCTCTCCGGAGGCATGGGGGCCAAAAAATTCGGCAGCACCGCCGCCGGCATCTGGGGAGCCATCATCGGCGCCGTGGTGGGCGGCATCCTTTTCACCCCCATCGTGGGCCTTCTGTTCATGCCGTTCCTGGGGGCGCTGCTGGCGGAACTCATCTTTGCCAGAAAAGACATCATGGCCGCCTTCAAGGCAGGCTCCGGCGCGGCGCTGGGAATGCTCACCGGGCTGCTGCTGGAATTCACCTGCGGCCTGCTCATCATCGCCTGGTTCTGCTCCTGCTACTTCCTGTTTTGACACAAAAAACAGGCCGCGGCGCTGCCTTGCGAAAGCTTCCGGCAGAAAAAACAGACGCTTTTTCTTCCGCTGAAAAAAAACCATTTCCCTAACGTATTCCCTTAAAGACCACTCTACGTACTTATCCGGGCGAGTTGCCGCGGACTTTCATTTCCCCCATTTTTCCGGCTTATGGATGCACCTATTCTGATACCCGTCGCCATGATGGCAGGCTTCATCATTCTTGGAGTCATTCTTTCCATGGGAAAATGTTCCTTCCTCATCGCAGGCTACAATATGATGAGCAAGGAGCAGAAGAAGCAGTACGATGAACGCGCGCTGTGCCGGTTCATGGGAAAGCTCATGTACTGCCTGGCCTTCGCCATGCTGCTGTGGCTCATCAGCATCATCCTCCAGAACTCCGTGCTCCTGTCCGTCTCCCTGTGCCTTCTGGTGGGCAGCATAGCGTTTGCAGTCATTTATGCCGGTACTGGAAGCCGGTTTAAAAAATAGCGGCTTTTTACATCAACCTCCTCTTTTACGGGACACCCATCCTCTCTCATGACTGTCTCTACAACCTTGAAATATTTCTTCCTCCCCTGCCTTCTTGCGGCGGCCGTCCCCCTCCGGGCCGCTCCCGCCCCCATGCAGGCCACTTCCACCGAACCTGCACGGATCTGGACGGATGGCTACGGCACGGGCAACGGAAGGCTGGGCATTCTTTCTTTTGGCGTTTTTCCGAAGGAAATCGTCGTTTTCAATGAAGGAAGCATCTTCGCGAAGAAGAATTTCCAGATGAAGGAAGGCGCCGCGGAGGCCCTGGACAAGGCGCGCGAACTTTGCAAGGAAGGAAAATACCGGAGCGCGGACCAGGTGTTCCGGAAGGATATCCTTCCCCCCGGCAGCATCGCGGGGGATTACCAGCAGGGAGGTCTCCTCCAGGTGGAATTCCAGGGGCTTCCCGCCCCTGCCTCCTACCGGCGCACGCTGGACATGCAGCGGGGCAAGGCTTCCACCCGCGTTCAATTCGGCACGGGAGAATTGTCCACGGAAATCCTGGCGGCTCCGTCCAGCGATTGCGCCGCTTACCGCATCACCTGCACCCTTCCGGCCGGGTGCTGCGTTGCGCTGGACTTGCAGCATCCGGCCCCGTCCGCCCGGATTGACGCACGGCCCGATGGCTGGGTCCTGACGGGACAGGGAAGCAACGGGGGCACCCGGTTTGAAAACAGGGTGGTCATCCTGGCTCCCGGCGCCGCCATATCCCGCAAGGGGAAAACGGTCGTTCTGGATTCCGCGCGGGAAGTGCTGGTGCTCTCCTCCACCTCCACGGATTACAATATCCGGAAGCCGGAAGAGCCCCTGACCCATTCCCTGGCAGACAAGAACAGGCAAATTCTGGCGAAGGCGCAGAAAAAAGGCTGGAAAAAACTGGCGGCGGAAACGGAAGATTATTTTTCCCGTCTCATGATGCGTTGCCAGGTGGACCTGGGGGATTCCCCTCCCGAGGTTTCCGCCATGACCACCCCTGAGCGGCTGGAACGGGTCAAACAAGGGGAAAAGGATCCGGGCCTTCTGGAACAGCTTTTCCAGTTCGGCCGCTTTTGCACGATTGTCCACACCAGGCCGGGGCAGCTTCCCTGCGGCTTGCAGGGATTGTGGAATCCGGAGCTGCGGGCGGCGTGGATGGGCTGCTATTTCCTGAACATCAACAGCCAGATGAACCAGTGGCCCTCCCACGCCACCGGCCTGGGGGAATTCCAGCAGCCCTATCTTGAATTCGTCCGCAGCCTGCGCCCTCATGGAGAGGAATTTGCGCGCTTCATCAAACGGGACGGATTCTGCTTCGGCCATTACACGGACTGCTGGAAACATACCTATTTTTCAGGAAATAACCCGGAATGGGGGGCCAGCCTCATGAACGGGGCGTGGGCGTGCGCCCACCTGGTGGACAGCTACCGCTTCACCGGAGACAGGGAAGACCTGAAGAAGTCCCTGCCCATTCTGGAATCCAACGCGCGTTTCATCATGTCCTGGTTT
>ENA-OWOV01000216-OWOV01000216.1-gut-metagenome-genome-assembly--contig:-NODE-216-length-21990-cov-3.974353_pt1 | contig 21990 bp, 16 predicted proteins | sample MGYA00248247_ERZ651799 | MGnify/ENA primary metagenome ERZ651799 (study PRJEB26908, sample SAMEA4031712) | gut metagenome | biome: gut; feature: normal infant; material: stool | place: China | collected 2015...
GTCTGCGGTCTTGGCGTAATCGCCGCTGCGGGTGTTGGTATTTTCGATCATCAGGACAATAGCAGTGCCGATGGTGCGGCCGTTCACGGTGAAGTACAGGGATTCTGCACCGTCGTTGTCGATGGAGGCAACGGACAGAGCGGCAGAAAGCGTACTCGGAGTACCGACGACGCCGTCATCGGGGTTGCCGGAACGGGAGAGATTCCATCCGGTGCGGTTCTGATATGCAGCGTTCGTTTCGTTGCCCGCAGCGATCAGGACCTCGATATCGGTGCTTTCGAACAGCTCAAGCGTTTTGCTCATGTCGCCGGTCGTAAAGCCGCCGGCTGCACCAAGGGAGAGGTTGCAGGCATCGACATCCAGACGGACGCAATCTTCAAGGCCGGCCATGATGGTGTCCCAGCCGGCGCCGCCGCCCGCGGAGAAGACCTGCATGACGATGATCTGGGCATCCGGCGCAACACCGATGACACTGCTGCCTTCGATCTTATTAGCAGCCGTGATACCGGCGACATGCGTGCCGTGGTCATGCTTTGCCGTTGCGTGCGATACATCGAAATCATGCGTGTAGTAGTTGAAGATGAACGGAAGCTTGCTATTATAATAGGAGCGATTGCGCAGGCTCGTCATCTGGCCCGCATTCAGCGTGTTCCAGATGGCATCGACGCCTTCCTTCGTCAGGGAGCTCTCGGTGAGCTTATCCTCGGACAGAGCGCCGAAGTTCGGATGATCGACCACGATGCCGGTGTCCAGAATGGCGACCTTCATGCCCTTGCCGGTGAAGCCCGTCGCATTGAGCTGATCGGCGCCGATCATGGTGGTGGCATTGCTGGTCATGGGCTGCAGCTCACCGTCAGACGTCAGGGTGGACTCCTCCTCGGGAAGCGAGAACGTCGGGGCGACGTAGACATGATCCACACCGGGAAGCGCCTCGAGGGCTTCCTTATTGCCGTACTCCGTCTTTACGGCCACGCCGGTCGTAGCGATGGTGTAGGTGTAACCCAGCTCGAACTGTGCGTCATTGCGGAACTTCTGCGTGAGGTTTGCCTTGAGCGCATTGAGCTCGAGACGGAGCGCAGCCTCATAGGCAACAGCCTTCGGCGCGCGGGTGGCGATGTCGTCCTTCGTGAAGCCTGCCACGAGCAGCGGGCTCTTCTGCATGACGACGATGAACGTGACAACCTCGTCCGCCTTGGGCTCGCTCTCGGCAAGCTGTGCGGAGAAGCGGTCTTCGCCGTTCTGCACGAGCTTCGGCTCACCAGCCTCAACGGGCTGCTGCGCGTCGGTCTCGACAGTCGGTTCTTCAGCGATATTGCTGCTCGGGAGCTGCACCGGGCCGTCCGTGGAGATCTCCGGGACGTTGCCGTCTGCAAAGCCGCTCTCCGTGGCAAAGGCCATGGGAACGCCCGTCAGAACAAGTGCCAGCGCAAGGAGCAGAGACAGGATCCTTTTCTTCATTGCGGCTCCTCCCTTTCTCAGTGCTGCACCAGCGTGGCATACCGCACGATGACGGTGGCCACCTGACCGCGGGTGGAATTACCGGTGGGATCGAGCTTATTCTCGCCCACGCCCTTGATGAGGCCGGCCTCAACGGCCCACGTCATCGCGGGAACGGCATAGGCGCTGACGCTGGAGGCATCTGCAAAGGCCTTCAGATCGCCCTTTGCCGTGGTGTCGACACCGGCAAGCTTGGCATAGCGCGCAAAGAACGCGACCATCTGCTCACGGGTGACATTTTCCTCCGGAGCAAACTCCGTTGCACTCACGCCGTTGGTGACGTTGTTCTGATAAGCCCAGATGACAGCGTTCGTGTACCAGCTGTTCTTCTCGACATCGCGGAACGGTGCAGTGCCCTTGACGGAGGGCTCCCCTGCGATGCGGTACAGCACGGTGACGAGCATGGCGCGGCTCATCTCGGTATCGGGCTGGAACTTCGCGCCGCCCATGCCGATCATGTAACCGCGGCTGACGACGAAGTCGATGCCCTCGTGATAATACTCGTTCCGATCGACGTCCGTGAAGCGGGAAGCCGGGCACTCGACGAGCAGCGTAGCGGTGGACTGCAGCTTTGCATCCTTCGCGCCGCTGATGTAGCCGCCCTGCAGGACGACCTGCGTTCTGCATTCCTGCAGAGCCTCAAACCTGAGGGTCAGGACGGTGCCGGCCTTGGCAGCCTTCGCACCGGCAAATGCCGCAACGACGGCGTCCTTCTTGCCGGAGTTGACCTTCAGGCTGAGCTCCGTGCCTGCGGGCCAGGCCTCGCCTGCCTCTGCGCCGACGAACTTCAGGCTCTTGCTGTCGTAGGCAAAGGTCAGCTTTCCGTCTGCCACGACGCCGTCTGCCTCCGTGTTCACGGCGACGCAGACCTCATCGCCGCGGATCACATGCTGGGATGTGACCTGAAGCGTGAGGAGAGAGCTCTCGATCGCAGCGACGCTGGTCAGACCCAGGCCGAGCACCAGGGCGACTGCCAGCAGCAGCGAAAAGAGCCGGCGAACGTTACTTCTCATAATCTCTGTTCCTCCTTCTTTTTGATGCACCCGAGCCGGGTACGCGGGCCCGCCGTTCCTGCCGAGTCGGCAGTATTGCGGCGGCAAGCTGCAATTTTTGCAGCTCTTACCCAATGTTACCATAAACACAGGAAAATCGCAAGCATTTATTTTTAATATTTGTCTCATAAATAGTCGTATAGTCCTGACGGCGTAAAAATTTGGTAAAAAATACCCGTCCGGCACCGGTCAGGTACCGAACGGGCCATATCTTACTTCTGTTCGCTGACGTATTCCAGTACCCAGCGGAACAGGCGTTCGAGCGCATCGGGCCGCGTGATGTAATTCACGCGCTCACCGTCGCCGCGCGTCTCCAGATAGCCGAGCTTGTAAAGCCCGTAGACGTTCCGGGAGACCGTGCCGGAGTTCAGGTTCATCGAGGCCGCAAGCTGTGCCGCCGAAAACGGCTCTGCGGCACAGCGCCGCAGGATCTCCAGCTTGTCCTTGCCGGTCAAGGCGCGCATCATGGCGCACAGTGTCTCGGCATCCGGCCGGACCTGATGTGCCGCCGCAAATTCAAAGCTGAGGTTCGCGCCGAGATAGGCAATGCGCACAGTCTTGCCGCCGCTCTCGAACCACTCCGTCCAGAAGCCGACCATGTTGAAGTTCCACAGCGCGATCCAGACCTCATCCGGCTGCATCTCCTGCGTGAAGAGATACGACGCGCGGAACATCTCCTGCTGGAACGTGTCGACGGAGTGCGTCTGAAAGTACTTTTCCCAGATGGCCAGCTGCGCGCGATTCCGCTCGGTCAACGCCTGCATTTCGACCGCCAGCTGCTCGGCGACCGGGCGGAGCAGCTCCGTCAGCTCGCGCAGATAGGTCTCGAACTCCGTCAGTACGCGCAGGATCTCCCATCGTGCCTCCATGGAGCATGGCAGCCGTTCCAGCTGCACCTGCAGCGGCTCCGGCTCCTCCTGCGGATCAAGCGGCTCCAGAACGAGGCCCATGGTGTTCATGTCGTTGATCTTGAAGCCAATGCCCGACATATACCGGAACATGCGCAGCAGCTCAGCGGCAAACGAGTCAATATCGGTGCAGTTGAGCGGCGTGGCCACGAGCATGGTGTGCGCAAGACAGCAGCAGGTCTTCTCATCCGTTCCCGGCAGCTTTTCAAAAAAATAGCGCAGCCGCGCCTGATGCGGGTCGAGCGTCTGCGTGACGGCTGCGGAGATACGATCCAGCTCCTGCGCCAGCTGCAGGCCCTGATCCTCCTTCTCGAGCAAGTAGCGGCCGAACTTTTGGTTTACACGCTCATAGTCTCTTGTATATGCTATTCCATTTATATAATAGTATAAAAGATAGACGGTTTCCGCAAAAAGGCAGGGTTTATCGATCACACGAACCTTCACAAGATCACTCCTTTGCGGCTATTGTAGTATACGCCCGCGCAATTTGTCAACACCCGTTTCGGAAAAAACTTGTATATTTTGCTGGAATCTGCCGCATAAAAATCGGTCGTTCCTGTCATTGTCACAAAGCGCTCCCCTGCCGGAGTTGACAAATTTCTGCCTTTCCGGTATGATAAACCAAACGGCATATCCGAAAAACGGAGCTGCCGCAGGAGGGACTATGAAATATGATTTTATCACGGTGCTCGACCGCACCGGCGCGGATTCCATTGCCGCAAACATCGATCCCTGGGGCGTGAGCCCTGCTCCGGCGCAGCGCATCCCCATGTGGGTCGCGGACATGAGCTTCCCGACCGCGCCGCCGATCCTCGAGGCGATGCATAAGCGTCTCGCTTTTCCGAACTTCGGTTATTTTTCCATGCCGGATGAATATTTTGACTGCATTCTCCGCTGGCAGGAGACGCGCAACGGCCTGACCGGCCTGAAGCGCGCGGACATCGGCTATGAAAACGGCGTGCTTGGCGGCGTCAGCTCGGCCGTGCAGGCCCTGACCGTCCCCGGCGAGGCCGTGCTGCTGCACGCCCCGGCCTATATCGGCTTTACCCATGTTCTGGATAATCTCGGCCGCAAAGCGGAGCTTTCTCCCCTGCGCCGCGATGAAAACGGTGTCTGGCGCATGGATTACGAGGACATGGACCGCCGCCTGAAGGAGCATTCCATCCGCCTAGCCATCCTCTGCTCGCCGCATAACCCGACGGGCCGCGTCTGGGAGCGGTGGGAGCTGGAAAAGGCCATGGAGGTCTATGCCGCAAACGACTGCTTTGTCCTCTCAGACGAGATCTGGTCCGATCTCATCCTGCCGGGCTATCGGCACATCCCCACGCTTTCCGTCTCGGACGATGCATGCCGCCGCACGGCCGCATTTTATGCGCCGAGCAAGACGTTCTCGCTGGCGGGCCTCATCGGCTCGTATCACATCATCCCCGACCCATGGCTGCGCGACCGCGTGACGCGGCAGGGCGACCTCAGCCATTACAATTCCTGCAACGTGCTCTCGCTGCACGCCCTGCTCGGAGCCTATTCGGACGAGGGCGCGCAATGGCTCGACGAGCTGCGCCCCGTGCTGGCGGACAACATCCGCTATGCCTGCGATTTCATCGCCGCTCACTTCCCCGGCGTGCAGGTCATGCAGCCGCAGGGGACCTATATGCTGTTTCTGGACTGCGCCGCATGGCTGCAGGAGCACCATATGACGCTGCGGGAACTGGAGGAGCGCGGAGCGCGTGCCGGTGTCATCTGGCAGGACGGCGCGGCGTTTGCGTGGCCGGACTCCATCCGGATGAATCTGGCCCTGCCGCACAGCCGGCTCGTCGAGGCCATGGAGCGCCTTCGTGTCCATGCCTTCTGCTGAAGTGCTGGCGGGCTTCCTCCGCGCGCACGGTCTGCAGCTCAATGCGCAGCAGCAGGCAGCCGTCGGAGCGGTCGAGGGGGCCGTCCTGCTGCTGGCCGTCCCCGGCAGCGGCAAAACGACCGTACTCGTGACGCGGCTGGGCTATCTCGTGCAGTGCTGCAACGTCCGCCCGGAGGAGATCCTCACCATGACCTATACCGTCGCTGCCACCCGCGACATGCGAAGCCGCTTCTCTTCCCTGTTCGGCGAGGAGCTCGGCAGCCGGATGGAGTTTCGCACGATCAACGGCGTCTCCGCGCGCATCATCCGCGCCTATGAGCAGCGGATGGGACGGACCGCCTTTTCCCTGCTCTCGAGCGAGGCAGAGCAGACCGCCCTGCTGCGCGTGCTGTATTTCCGGTGCAAGGGCGAATACCCGACGGACGCCGAGCTCAAGCAGGCCCGCACGCTCATCGCCTATGCAAAAAATCAGATGCTGGGCAAGGAGGAGCTGGACCTGCTGTGGAAGGAGCTGGACTGCTTCCCTGCGCTTTACCGCGCCTATCAGCAGGCGCTGCGCAATGCCAGGCAGATGGACTATGACGACCAGATGGTCTATGCCCTGCGCATCCTGCGGCAGGTCCCGGAGATCCTGCACGAATTCCAGGCGCGCTATCACTACTTCTGCGTGGACGAGGCACAGGATACCTCGCGCATCCAGCATGCGATTGTCTCGCTGCTGGCCGGTGCAGGCGGGAACCTGTTTCTCGTCGGCGACGAGGACCAGAGCATCTACGGCTTCCGCGCCGCCTGCCCGGATATGCTGCTACACTTTGAGGCGGACCACCCCGGCGCAAAGGTCCTGTTCCTCGAACAGAACTACCGCTCCACGCCGCAGATCGTCGAGGCGGCCGACCGCTTCATCCGCCAGAACGTCTCCCGCCGCGACAAGCACATGCAGCCCATCCGTACCGGCGGCGCAGCCATCCGCCAGATCCCGCTGAACCGCCGCGAGCGGCAGTACACCTACCTGCTCGAAGTCGCGCGCGATCTGCCGGAGAATACCGCCGTGCTGTACCGCGACCACGACTCCGCCCTGCCGCTCATCGATCTTCTGGAGCGAAACGGTGTTCCCTACCGGGCGAAGCAGACGGACGGCACGTTTTTCTCCAGCCGGATCGTGCGGGACATCACGGATATTATCCGCTTTGCGCAGTCCCCATGGGACGGCGCGCTGTTCCGCCGCATTTATTACAAATTCTGTGCCGGGATCCCGAAGGCCGTGGCTGAGCGGGCTGCGGCCCACAATCCCACGGCCGAGCCGCTCCTGCTGGCCGTAGCGGATGATGAGGTCTCTCCCTACACGCGGCGGCAGTGCCGCGTGCTGCAGACGCATCTGCAGAACCTGCTGCAGGAAAAGGCCAGCCGCGCCGTCTATCGCATCGTCGCCTTCATGGGCTACGGCGACTACCTGGACCAATGCGGGGCCGACAAGAGCCGCGCAGAAATTCTGGAGGCGCTCGGCGCACAGGAGCCGGATCCTCTGCGCCTACTGGAGCGTCTGGACGAGCTGCAGGCCCTGCTGCGGCAGCCGAAGTCCGAGGCGCGCGGCCTGATCCTCTCCACAGTGCACTCGAGCAAAGGCCTGGAGTATGACCGGGTCTTTCTGCTCGACGTCATCGACGGCGTGTTTCCAAAGGAGGGCGAGGACGTCGACCGTGACGAAGAGCGGCGGCTGTTCTATGTCGCCATGACCCGCGCCCGCAACGAGCTTGCCGTCTTCACCTTCCCGCCGGAAAAAACGTCCTCGGCCTTTTCGCAGTTCCTGTTCCGGCCGAAGCGCCGCATCCCGCGCAAGTCAAAGAAAAAGACTGCGGCAGACAGCTTTCTCCCCGGCACGCCGGTGCAGCACAGCGCCTATGGCGCGGGGCGCATTCTGGCGCGGGAGGGCGACCGTGTCCGCATCCGCTTTTCCAGCGGCAGCGAGCGGGTGTTTTCGCTGGCCGCCGCCGTTCCGAACGGGCTTCTCAGCCTGCGGCAGGAATCCGGCGGAAATACCGCAAAAGCCGATTGACACGGTAGGCAATTCGTTGTATCATAATTTGAACGGCCCTGCGCCGTGAATCCACAGTGCGGAGGACATCTCACCATGCTCAATTCTTTCTCCCGAACCGAACTGCTGCTTGGCCACCCGGCCATGGAGGCCCTGAAGCACGCACGCGTGGCGGTCTTCGGCATCGGCGGCGTCGGCGGCTATGCCTGCGAGGCCCTTGTCCGCAGCGGCGTCGGCGCCTTTGACCTCATTGACGACGACAAGGTCTGCCTGACGAACATCAACCGCCAGATCATCGCCACGCGGAGGACCGTCGGCCAGTATAAGGCCGACGTCATGCGCGACCGTATGCTCGACATCAATCCGCAGGCCGATATCCGCGTACACCGCTGCTTCTTCCTGCCGGAAAACGCCGCAGAGTTCCCGTTTTCGGAATATGATTATATTCTCGACGCCGTCGACACTGTCAGCGCCAAGCTCTCGCTTGCCGTGCAGGCGCAGGCAGCCGGTGTGCCGATCATCAGCGCCATGGGGGCGGGCAACAAGCTCGACGGCAGCCGCTTCCGCATCTCCGATATCTCCGAGACGCGTGTATGCCCGCTGGCACGTGTGATGCGCCGCGAGCTCAAAAAGCGCGGCGTGCGCCGCCTGAAGGTCGTCTGGTCTGACGAGCAGCCGACCCGGCCGCTCGAGGACATGGCCAACAGCTGCCGGTATCACTGCATCTGCCCGCCGGGCTCCGCACATAAGTGCACGGATCGCCGCGATATCCCCGGCAGCACGGCCTTTGTGCCGCCGATCGTCGGCCTTCTGATGGCAGGCGAGGTCATCAAGGACCTGACGGCTTCTGTCAGACAGGAGGGCACATGGAACTGACGCCCGAAGAATTGGAGGCGCTGGAGCCTGACAGCTATACCCTGCTCGACCTCCGCTCGGAGCAGGAGACCGCCTACGGCACCATTCCCGGCTCCGTTCCGGCCAACGCCGCCGCCCTGCCGGAGGGACTTCCGGCAGAGCCCGGCCGCATCGTGCTGTTCTGCACACGCGGCAAGCTCAGCCTTGAAACGGCCGAACGCCTGCGCGATGAAGGCTTCGATGCCTGCAGCCTCAAGGGCGGCTATCTTGCCTGGCTCATTCGGCAGATGCAGCGGCAGGAGGCAGAGGAGCTGTGCAGCCGCGTGGAAAACAGTCTGCGCAAGCGCTTCCGCCTGAAGCTGTGGTGCAACTTTACCAAGGCCATCCGGCAGTATGAGCTTGTCAAGCCGAACGACCGTATCGCCGTGTGTTTGTCCGGTGGATAGGACTCCATGCTCATGGCAAAGCTTTTTCAGGAGCTGCAGCGTTATACGAAGTTTCCCTTCTCGGTGGAATACCTCGTTATGGACCCCGGCTACAGCCCGGAGAATCGCCGCGTCATCGAAGAAAATGCACGAAAGCTGAATATTCCCATCCACATTTTCGAGTCGAACATCTTTGACTATGTCTACAATGTGGACAGATCTCCCTGCTACCTCTGCGCGCGCATGCGCCGCGGGCACCTGTATGACTATGCCCGCCGGCTCGGCTGCAACAAGATCGCGCTCGGGCACCACTATGACGACGTCATTGAGACGATCCTCATGGGCATGCTCTACGGCGCGCAGGTCCAGACCATGATGCCGAAGCTCCACAGCACGAATTTCCCCGGCATGGAGCTGATCCGGCCGCTGTATCTGATCCGCGAGGACGATATCAAGGCCTGGCGGGACGCAAACGAGCTGCACTTCATCCAGTGCGCCTGCCACTTTACCGACACCTGCACGACCTGCTCCAATCAGGAGACGCGCTCGAAGCGGCAGGAGATCAAGGAACTAATCCGCACGCTGAAGCAGCGCAATCCGGATGTGGAGGCGCATATTTTCCGCTCCGTGGAGAATGTGAATCTCGACACCGTCATCGGCTGGAAGACCGGCGGAAAAAAATACAGCTTTCTCGACCGCTATGATGAAGAAGCCTAGAATAAATCCCTCTGCTAGACGCGCAGAGGGATTTATTCTATGTTACATTGGAATCAGCAGCAGTGTTCCGGCCGGGACCTCGTCTGCCTGCAGGTCATTTGCCGCCGTGACCGTCTCCGGCGCAGTGCGGCAGGCCTTTGCGATATCCCAGACCTGCTCCGGCTGCTCCGTGCGCCGCAGGATGACGCCCGGACGCCGCGCATCTTCCGGCTCCGGCTCCGTCGTGCCGCCGCACACGGCCTTGAGCGCATGCCGCGCCGTGCTGGCAAGCGTCACCTGCACCGGGCAGCGCAGTGTCACGCCGTCCGCCCCTGCCGCACAGAACAGCTCGCCCGGCGTGATCTCCGTGACGCGGCAATCCGCCTGCGGCGCAAGCGCCGTTTCCAGCAGCACGTTCGTCCGCAGCGTCTGGCCCTGCAGCTTCCCTGCCGGGTCGGTGAAAAGGACGTTTGCGGCAAGCGGCAGCTCGATTTTTGCCATGCCGTTCTCCTGCCGCCGCACCGGCTCCCCTGCCAGCACCCAGCCGTCCGCGATGGCGGAGGCGGGCTCCCGCCCGGCCGCCTGCGCCGTTTCGCGGAACGTCTGGACATCGAGGATGCCCTCCATTTCCCACGTCTCCCACTGCGGCTTCAGCTCGGCATCGAGGCAATAGGCATCCTCGATCAGCTCCACCGGCTGCTCGCCGCAGACCGTGCACTGCGCCAGAATGCCCGCGCTCAGCAGCAAGCGGCGGCAGTCGAGCTGGCCGTCCGGCTCCGTCTCGGCCGAGGTCAGGGCGAGAAATACCGTCAGGTCTCCCTCATCCAGGTCCTGCTCCAGCTCCGCAAACTGCGAGAACGGAAGCTCCGTCTCCTGCCGCTGCAGGCTGCCGTCCGGGGACTCATAGAGGATATGGACCGTCAGCCGCCCCTTGAACACCGCCTTGTTCCCGATCGTCTTCCGCTCAGCCGTATCCAGCGCATAGACGCATTTGAGCAGCCGCTCGACCGGCGGCTTCGACGCCGGGATCTCGATCTCCTCATTGAGCGAAAAGCTCTTTTCGCCGAGGCCGCGCGGCAGACGAAGCGGCAGGCGCTTGCGCCGGAGCTGCAGCGTCGGTGCCGGCTCCGGAAAGTCGTGCAGCGTCCGCGTGAACGCGGCATAGACCGTCAGCGTGCAGGAGACGCCGACGCGCACGAGCAGCTTGCGCGAGTGCACGAGCCGCGCATCCACGCTGCACAGGCGGCAGACGCATTGCAGGCGGCAGTCGCTCTGCTCCCCCTCCCAGCCGCGCCGGGCGCTGAACGGGATCACGGTCTCCAGCCGCTCGAGCCGTCCGTCCTCTGTGACGAACAAAATACCCGCCTGCACCTCCCCGCTGACCGACGCACTTCCCGCGGTACACTCCTCCGCGCGGACGAGCAGCGTGCCGAACGCATCGACGACGCGGTCCGCGTCCGCGCAGCTGTCCGGTACGATGACCTCGGCTGTCAGCTCCTGCGTGACCGTCTGATCGAGCACGCGGCCGAGATAGTCCAGCTGCTTTTCCTGAAAGACAAGCTCCATCGTCTTCCCTCCTTCTTGTTCTGGGAAAATCATATGCAGGCCGCGCGCGCAATATTTGCCGATTACCGCCGCCGCGCAAGGCAAAGCCCTGCGACCAGAAGCGCGATGCCGAGCACGACCAGCACAAATTCCGAGCTGAACAGCAGCGAGAGCAGCAGCCCCGCGCCGAGCGCCATCATCACCGAGCCCAAAAGCTCCATTTTTCTGCACATAAAAAACCGCCCCCTGCCAGCCTATGTGCAGAGGGCGGTTTTATGCAGGAAGATCGGGCAGCAGCGTGTTCCGCACCGCAAGAAATCGATCTATCCCTCCTGTTTGCTTGATTGGCATGTCAACGCTTCGGAGCAGAAAAGGAAACATGCAGATGCTCCTCTGGGCCGAAGCGATCCCACAAGGAGTGCAGCAGCGTCAATTTTCCAAGAGGCCACTGCTCCCACCGGCAGTCCTCTCGCTCTTCTGCTTCAGCAGGCGATCCGTACGCCCTTCTCAAAGCAGCTGACCGCTCCGCATAAGAAACGGCAGCGTCATAGCCCTTCCGCTGCTCCGGCGGAATGACCCGAAAAAACTCCAGAAATTGGATGCGGCCAGCCTTAAAATGGACACCGATATTCAGCAGAATATCACAATGAAACGCTTTTCCCGGAAACACAAGATATCCGGGTGCTGCCATATGATAATGCACTTCCGAAGCACGCAGCTGCCGCAGAAGAGGCTTCATACGGGAAGAAATACACAGCTTCGGTTCGTCCAGTATTAATACATTGCTCTGACAGCGAAACAAGCGTTTCATATAGCAGCCTCTCTTTCCGCGCAGCAAGCCCAACCGGATGCACGAAGCAGCCATTGTTACCGTGCAGCTGCTCCGGAACAGATCAGCCAGCACAGGCCCTCGCGGATACGGAGCCTGCCCGTCGGTTCGATCCACTCATTGCTGATGGTCAGCGAGTCGCCCCGGCGCGCTTCTGCGTCGCGGAGCGGGTATTTCGCGCCCTCGATCGTCACACCGCGCAGAACGGCGTCGATGGGAAGCAGAGAAAAATAAAAATATTCCGTGCGCGGCAGGACATACTCCCCCGGTCCGATGCACGTCACGCGATTATCGGGGTCGAGCAGGATCGCCTCCACGCCATCGGCCCGCGCCGTTTCCAGCAGCTGCAGATTGGCAAGGGCATGGTCCAGCCGCCCGCCGGTGCAGGCCGTGAGGTACAGGCGCGTACAGCCATGCGCCCGCGCCATCGTATAGGCCGCCTGCAGGTCGGACTCGTCCTTCTCCGGGCGAAGCAGGATATTTTCCGCTCCGGCCACAGCCGTGCCGCCGGAGTCTCCGTCCCCGACATAGCAGTCCGGGGCAAAACCGGCCGCCGCGGCGCAGTGCACGCCGCCGTCCGCGCAGATCACAAGCGGTCTCTCCGCGCGCAGCGCATCGAGATGCCCCCAGCTGCGGCAGGGCATCGCGCCAAAAATCAGGGCTGTTTGTGTTCCCAAAGCCGGATCTCCTTTGCCGCTTCATAGAGCCTTGCATAGCTGGCATGGCGGGTCGGCTCCAGCTCGCCTGCCGCAAGCGCCTCGAGCACGGCACAGCCAGGCTCAGACAGGTGTGAGCAGTCATGGTAACGACACCGGCCGAGATACGGGGCAAAGTCCGGAAAGGCATACTGGAGGTTTTCCTTCAGGATCAGCTCCATCTGCTCCGTGTCAAATGAGGAGAAGCCCGGCGTGTCGATGACGCAGGTGCCGTCCGCCAGCGGGAACAGCTCCACATGGCGCGTCGTATGGCGGCCGCGGCCGAGCTTTTCCGAGACCTCGCCCGTCTCCACGGAGAAGCCGAGACAGTTCAGGATACTGCTCTTGCCGACGCCGGAATTGCCCGTGAAGGCGACGGTCTTGCCGCACACGGCCTCGTGCAGGGCGGCAACGCCCTCGCCGCTGGCCGCGCTCGTCGGAAAGACCGGGAACCCGGCATGGCGGTAGATGTGCGTGAGCGACTCCCCGCTCTCGAGGTCTGTCTTGTTGACGCACAGCACGACCGGCACATTCTGGTTTCCCGCAATGGCCGCGACGCGGTCGATGAGGAACGGGTCCGTCACGGGATTCGCGCCGGACGCCAGCACGACGAGGGCGTCGAGGTTACTGACGGCCGGGCGGATGAAGCTGTTGCGGCGCGGCTCGATCTCCTCGACCATGCCCTGTGCGCCGGAGCCGGAAAAGCGGACCCAGTCACCGACGAGCGGCGACATCCGCTCCTTGCGGAAGCGGCCGCGGGCGCGGCACTGCGTGAGCGTGCCGTTCCCGCTGTCTACATAGTAAAATCCGCTGAGCGCCTTGACGATGCGTCCACGCTCCATGCTCAGTCTCCCGATTCAGAGGATTCCGTCGTCGGCTCCGGCTCCGGCGGCGCGGTGGTCGGCGCTTCCGTCGGGGCCTCCGTCGGCTCGGGGCCGTCCGAGACCTCGAGCGTCACGATTGTGTCCTTGGCGACCTTGGAATTTGCCGCCTCGCTCTGCCGCACGACGCGGTCCTTCTCGTCCGTGTCACTGTAGACGCGCTTGATCTCATATTTCAGGTCGTTTTCCGTCAGCAGGTCGATGGCGTCGCGGACGCTCAGGCCGGTGACGGGCGGGACCGTGACCTTGCCGCTGCCCTTGCTCACATAGACCGTGACCTGCTGGCCGCGGCTGAGCTGGCTGTCCGAGGCGGGGACGGTGCGCGTGACATTGCCGGAAGCGATATCGTCGCTCTCCTCCTCGAGATAGGTGATGCGCAGATTCAGGTTCATGGCATCGAGGATGCTCTTGGCATTTTCCTTAGACTGGTTCTTGAGCTCCGGCATTTTGCCCGAGCCGAGGCTGACATACACCGTCACGCTCTGGCCCTCCTGCAGCTCGGTCTCGGCTGCGGGATCCGTGCGCGTCACGCTGCCCGCGGGCACAGTGTCGCTCGATTCCTCCTCGCGGCGGACATTCAGGCCGAGATTCATGGCCTTGAGCTGGGACATAGCGTTTGCCTCCGACTGACCGGCCAGATCCGGCATGAGGTTGTTCTCCTTGCCGAGGCTGACCTTCAGCGAGATCGTGCGCACGCGGCCGCCCTTGACCATTTCGCCTGCCTTGGGGGTCTGCTCATAGACATAGCCCTTTTCGTATTCGTCGTTATAGTCGTAGGTCACGCCGTTCAGGTCGATCTTCAGCTCGGGATAGTCGTCGGGGTTGATGTCCTCGAGCTTCATGCCGACGAGCTTCGGCACCTCGACCTCAGGCGTATCGGGCTTGTCATTCGTGCCGGAGCCGCGGAGCAGCACAACGCCGAGCACAACGAGCAGCACAACGGCTGCCGCTGCGGCGCAGACGACACCGATGACGGTGCGGCGCTTCTTCTCCTGCTCGCGGCGGGCACGCTCGGCTGCGCGGCGCTCATCCGGCTGGCGCGCAGCACGGTTCGCGGCGCGGGCAGCGGCATAGCGCTCCGCCTCGGAGCGGGTCATGCCGCCGTGCTGCGGCTGCTGGGGCTGCTGCGGGGCCTGCGGCGCCTGCCGCAGCGTCTGACCACCGGGCCCGTACACGAACGTCAGGCTCGGATTCTTGCGGAATTCCTCCATATCGCGCAGCATCTCCGTCGCGGAGGAATAGCGCTCGTCGGCATTGGAGGCCATGGCGTGCATCGTGATCTGCTCGAGGCCGCGCGGGATACCGGTGACGAGCGTGCTGGGCAGCGGCGCGCCGCCGTTGATGTGCTGGATGGCGACGGAGACGGGCGTCTCGCCGTCATAGGGCGTGCGGCCCGTGAGCATCTCATACATGACGACGCCGAGGGAATAGAGATCGGACCGGTCGTCCACCCACGCGCCCTTGGCCTGCTCCGGCGAGATATAGTGCACGGAGCCGAGCGCCTCGCGCGTCAGCGTGCTCTGTGCCGAGGCGATGCGCGCGATGCCGAAGTCGGCGACCTTGATGCTGCCGTCCTTCAGGATCATGATATTGTGCGGCTTGATATCACGATGGACAATGCCGCGGCTGTGGGCGTGCTCGAGCGCCTTGGCGATCTGCATGGCGAAATGCAGCGTCTCGCGCCAGTTGAGGCAGCCCTTCTTCTCCAGATACTGCTTGAGCGTGATGCCCTCGATCAGCTCCATGACGATATAGTCCACGTCGCCGGAGCGGGACACGTCGTAAACGCTGACGATATTCGGGTGCGACAGCATGGCGACGGCCTGCGACTCCGCATGGAAGCGGCGGCGGAACTCCTGATTGCGTGAGAACTCATCCTTGAGGATCTTCACGGCGACCAGGCGGTTCAGCCGGTGATCCAGTGCTTTATATACAACTGCCATCCCGCCTGTCCCGATGACCTCGAGGATCTCATAGCGGTTATCCAGCAGCCTTCCTAAGTAATTTTCCATGGCAACTCCTTCCGCGTGCGCGGCCCGTTCTCAGCGGCGAACGGAAGCCGGATTCAATCTCAGATACCGCAGAGCGGCCTTTTTTGTTACAGTGCAATGAGCACAGAGGTCACGTTATCGGGCGCGCCCCGGCTTTTTGCGATATCCAGCAGGCGCTGGCAGCAGTCTGCCTTCTGTGCGCCGTGCACGACTTCAAATAAGATCTCCTGATCGGCCATCTGGTTCGAAAGGCCGTCCGAGCACAGCAGCAGGCAGTCGCCCGGCTCCGCCGTGAGGGAGAACACATCGGCGGCGACCTGCTTTTCCGTGCCGACCGCGCGGGTGATGAGATTCTTGCTCGGGTGGTTCTTGGCCTGCTCGTGCGTCAGTTCGCCACGCTGTACCATCAGCTCCACAAGAGAGTGATCCACGGTGACGCAGCGGATGCCGTCCGCGCCGAGATGGTAGGCCCGGCTGTCGCCAATGTTCACGATCTCCACGCGCAGGCCGCGGACGAGGGCAGCCACGAGCGTCGTGCCCATGCCGCGGAACTCCTCGCTGAGCTGCGCATGCTCATAGACAGAAATATTGGCCAGCTTCGCCGCCGTGCACAGCACGTCCTGCTCCTCCGCCTCGGTCATCCCGTCGCGCAGAGAGCGGCAGACCTCGCCGCAGAAGACCTCGCAGGCAAGGCGGCTGGCTACATTCCCGGCGCGCGCGCCGCCCATGCCGTCGCACACGACGGCGAGCAGCGTCTCCGGGCCAAGGCGCTCCATGCGGTAAAAGTCCTGATTTTCCTCACGCACGTTTCCCGTGTCCGTCAGTCCCCACGCTTCCATCCATTCCGCTCCCTTCTTTTGGTTTTTCCGCCTCGTAGTTTCTGCGGAGCTGGCCGCAGGAGGCGTTGATGTCGCTGCCGAGCGTCCGGCGCACCGTGGCGGGGATGCCGCTGGCCTCCAGCGTCTTCTGGAAGCGCAGCACCGTCTCCGGCAGGCTCGGCTTCAGTGGGCTTTCCGCCACGTCGTTCAGAGGGATGAGGTTCACATGCGCCGCGATCCCGCGCAGGCGGCGGATGAGCTGCTTTGCCATCTCTGGCGTGTCGTTGACATCGCGGATCATGGCATATTCAAAGGAGATCCTTCTCCCGGTCTTTTCGAAGTAACGGCGGCAGGCATCGAGGAGCTCCTGCACCGGCCAGCGCCGGTTCACGGGCATGATGCTGCTGCGGACCTCGTCCACCGGCGCGTGCAGCGACACGGAGAGCGTCAGCTGCAGGTCCTCCTCGGCCAGCCGGTCGATCTGATCGACCAGTCCGCAGGTGGAAAGGCTGATGTGCCGCATGCCGATGTTCAGCCCCTCGGGCGAATTGACGAGCTCGAGGAAGCGGCGCACGTTGTCATAGTTATCCAGCGGCTCGCCAATGCCCATGAGCACGATGTGCGAGATGGGCAGGCCGGAATCCAGCTGCGAAAACAGCACCTGATCCAGCATTTCCGACGGCTCGAGGCGGCGGACCAGTCCGCCGCGCGTCGAGGCGCAGAAGGCGCAGCCCATGCGGCAGCCGACCTCGGAGGAAATGCAGATCGTATTGCCGTAATGGTAGCGCATGAGCACGCTTTCCACGCAGTTTCCGTCCATTAGGCGCCAGAGATATTTGATGGTTCCGTCCTTCTGCGACTGCAGCCGCCGCGCGACCGTCGGCGAGACGAGCGTATATTCCGCCGCGAGCCGCTCGCGCAGGCTGCGGGAGATATCCGTCATCTCCGAAAAATCGCGCACACCGCGGTGCATCCAGCGGTAGATCTGCTTGGCACGGAACGCAGGCTCGCCGAGCGCTTTCAGCTCGGCCCCCAGCTCCGCCAGCGTCATGGATTTGATGTCTTTCAAGGTTTCCTCCTGAATTTGCAGATAAAGAAGCCGTCTGTCTCATGCTGCCCCGGAAGCAGCGTGACCATCGCTCCCGGCGCGATGCCGGAGCCCTCTGGCCACGGCGCGTTTTCCGGGACGAAGTCCGGATGCGTGCGCAGGAAGTCCTCCGCCACAGCCTCGTTTTCCCGGCGCAGGATCGTGCAGGTGCTGTAGAGCAGCACGCCGCCGGGGCGGACATATTCCGCCTGCTGCGCAAGAATGGCGCGCTGCAGGGCGGGCAGCTCCGCCGAGGGCTCGTGATAGCGGATATCCGGCTTTTTCCGGATAACGCCGAGTCCGGAGCACGGCACATCGGCCAGCACGACGTCCATCGCGCCGCGCCACGCGGGCACGGGCTGCGAGGCATCCTGCAGATGCGTCTCCAGAATGGAGATGCCCAGCCGCTCTGCGCCGCGCTCGATAAGGTCGAGACGGTGCGGGTGGATATCGCAGGAATACAGCGTGCCGCGATTCTGCATCTGCAGGGCAGCGGCAAAGCTCTTGCCGCCCGGCGCCGCGCAGCAGTCAAGCACGCGCATACCCGGCTCGATGCCGGAAACGGCCACAGCCAGATGAGCCGCCGCGTCCTGCACATACACGCGTCCCTCGCGGAAGGCAGCCGTCTGCTCCACAGGGCCGGAGACCGTCAGGCAGCCCGGCAGCCACGGATGCGCCTGCGCACCGGGAAGCTCCTCCAGCAGCGCCGCGGCATTGCCGCGCAGTGGATTGACCTGCAGCACGGTCTGCGGGGCCTCGTTGTCGGTCTGCAGAATGCGCTCTGTCTCCTCTGGGCCGAACTGCGCCAGAAACAGGCGCACGATGGGCTCCGGGTGGCTGTAGCGCAGGCTCAGGTCGTCCGGCAGCGCCAGCGGCATGGCCCGCAGCAAATTGCGCAGCACGCCGTTGACCAGACGGGCCGCCTGCTGGTTGGCCAGACGGCGCGTCTGCTCCACGGCCTCGTTCACCGCAGCCGAGGGCGGGATTCGATCCAGAAAGCAGAGCTGATAGGCGGCCAGCCGCAGGATATCGCGCACGACGGGCTGCAGCTTGCCGCGCACGAAGCCGCTCAGCCAGTAGTCGAGCAGCATGCGGTTCTGCAGCACGCCGTTGCACAGCCGGGTAGCCAGCGCCGCCTCGCGGCGGTCCATGCCGCGCAGCGCGTCCTTCAGGGCGCTCTCCGGCCATGCACCGTCGCGGCGGAAGGCGATGAGCGCCCGCAGCGCCGCGTCTCTTGCGCCCGCCATCTCAGAGTTCGATGGGGTGGCCGCGGAAATAATCCGGCGCAGCCATGCGCTTCCCGCCGGGAGCCTGCAGCTGCGTCAGCAGCACAAGCTCGCCGTTCCCGCAGGCGACGGTCAGGCCCTGCTTCGTGAGGGCGACCGGCGTGCCGGGGGCCTTGTCCGTATGACCGGGCGTGGGCTGCGCCCCGTAAATCTTGAAATGCGTGCCGTTCAGGTCCGCCGTGGCGACGGGCCACGGATCAAGGCCGCGCACCTGATCGACGATGTGCCGGACAGACTTCGTCCAGTCGATGGGCGAAAGCTCCTTCGAGAGCATCGGGGCCAGCGTTGCTTTGGACGGATCCTGCGGCGTGCGGGTCGCCGTACCCGCCTCGATGGCATGCAGCGTATCGGACAGCAGCGGCGCACCGATGGCGGCCAGCCGCGCCAGCAGGGCCGTGGAATTCTCCAGCGGCTCGATGGGCGTTTTCCGAATTTCGATGATATCGCCCTCATCCATTCCGGCCGAGAGATACATAGCGGTCACGCCGGTCTCGTCCAGACCGTTCAGAATGGCCCACTGCGCCGGGGCCGAGCCGCGCAGCGCAGGCAGGATGCTCGTGTGGATGTTGATGCAGCCGAGCTTCGGGATATCCAGCACGCGCTGCGGCAGGATTTTCCCGTAGGCTACAACGGCAATGACGTCCGGGCGCAGGGCGCGAAGCTCCTCCACGGCGGCATCATCGCGGAACGTCGCGGGCTGATAGACCGGCAGCCCCGCAGCCAGCGCGACCTCCTTGACCTCGGACATGGCGAGCTTCATGCCCCGGTTTTTCGGCATATCCGGCTTCGTGTAGACGCCGACGAGGTCAAAGCCATCCGCGATCAGGCGGGACAGGCAGTCCGCCGCGATCTGCGGCGTGCCCATAAAGACGACTCTCATGCTTCCTCCTCCAGCTCGGCCATTTCCTCATCCGTGAGCATGTGATAGGCTCTTTCCGTATAGATATGCCCGTCGAGGTGGTCGCATTCATGGGCGAAGCAGCGCGCCGTCAGGCCCTCGCCCTCCGCCTCGAACCAGTTGCCGTCGCGGTCCTGCGCGCGCAGACGCACAAATTCCGGACGCTTGACCATACCGTAGCGGCCGGGGACGCTCAGGCAGCCCTCCATGCCGTCCTGCTCGCCGGAGGTCTCCAAAATCTCCGGATTGACGAGCTCGATCAGCTCGCCGTCGTCATCGACTACGACGACGCGGCGCAGGATGCCGATCTGCGGCGCGGCAAGGCCGACGCCTCCCGCATTGGTCAGCGTCTGCCTCATATCGTCAAGCAGCTCGCCGAGGTGGGCGTCAAAGCGCGTCACGGGCCGTGCCGTCTTGTGCAGCACAGGCTCCTCTACGGTCAAAATATTCCTCAGTGCCATCGTGATTCCCCTTTATTCTCTGCCGTTGACATCCACAAACGCGCCGACGCCCCGGAAGCTGCGATCCTTTGCGAATTCCCGCACAAGGAACGCCAGAAGCTCCCGCAGCCGTCGCGTATTGACGCAGCTAAGCGTCAGGCGGCAGCGATAATGATAATTAATCCGCGCAACGGAGGCCGGGGCCGGGCCAAGCACGGCAGCGGTCTCCCCGCGGTAGAATTCGGAATGCAGCAGGCCGTCCAGCCGCGCACGGAATGCCAGCGCCGCCTGCCAGACGCGCTCCTCCTCCCGGCCGTGGAACGTCACGGTGAGCAGGTCGCGATAGGGCGGGCAGCCGCGCAGCTGGCGCAGCGGCAGCTCTGCCTCGAAAAAGGCGTCATAGTTCTGCTCCGCAGCAAAGCGGATGGTCTGGTTCTGCGGCGTCATGGTCTGCAGGATCGCCCTGCCGCCCAATTTTCCGCGCCCGGCCCGGCCCGCGACCTGCGCGATCAGGCTGAACGTCGTCTCCGCGGCGCGATAGTCGGACGCATAGAGCGAGAGGTCGGCGTCCAGCACGGCCGAGAGCGTGACGTTCTCAAAATCCAGTCCCTTTGCCACCATCTGCGTGCCGAGCAGGATGGGGATGCGCTCCTCGCGGAAGCGCCGGAACAGCTTTTCATGGGTATTGACTGCCGAGACGGTGTCTGCATCCATGCGCAGCACGCCGACGCCGGGCAGCAAATTCTGCAGCTGCTCCTCGACCCGCTGCGTGCCGCAGCCGATCTGGCGCAGATGCCCGCCGCAGACGGGACAGCGTGCAGGCATAGGCTCGCTGTGGCCGCAGATGTGGCACATGAGCCGCCCGTTCGCATGGTGGTACGTCAGCGGCAGGCTGCAGCCCGGACACATCGGGACGCTGCCGCATTCGACGCAGGCCAGCATCCGGCTCGTGCCGCGGCGGTTGAGATACAGGATGGACTGCTGCCCGAGGCGGAGATTTTCGCGCAGGGCCAGCAGCAGCGGCTCGCTGATGATCGAGGCATTGCCCTCGCGCAGCTCGCGCTTCATGTCGACGATCTCGACGGGCGGCAGCGGTCTGCCGTTATAGCGCTCCGTCATGCGGCACAGGCCAAAAGCGCCCGTAACGGCACGGTACATGCTCTCGACCGTCGGCGTGGCGGAGCCGAGCACCGTCAGCGCATGCTCCTGCGCGCCGCGGTAGATCGCGACCTCGCGGGCATGGTAGCGCGGTGCATTTTCGGATTGGTAGGTGTGCTCCTGCTCCTCGTCCACAATGAGCAGACCGAGGTCCCGCACCGGCGCGAACACGGCTGAGCGGGTACCGAGCACCACGTCGGCATCGCCGGAGCGGATGCGCTTCCACGTCTCATAGCGCTCGCTGATGCGCAGGGCGCTGTGGAGCACGGCGACGCGCGCGCCGTAGCGTGCGGAAAACTGCCGCAGGAGCTGCGGCGTCAGGGCGATCTCCGGCACAAGGACGATCGCACCGCGCCCGGCGGCAAGGCAATCATCGATCAGGCGGAGATACGCGACCGTTTTGCCGCTGCCCGTCACGCCGTAGAGAAGCGCCGTGCCGGGAGAGGCATCCTGCAGGCGGGCAGACAAACTGTCATAGGCTGCCTGCTGCTGCGGCGTGAGCAGGAGCGGCTTCGGATCGGCCGCTGCGGCCGGGGGAGGCGGAGGCAGGACCTCCTGCTCCCGGAGCGTCAGCAGCTCCAGCTTTTCCAGCCTGCGGAGCGTGGCAGACGTCGCGCCCGTATAATAGCCCAGCTCCTTACAGGCGCACTCACCGAGCGTGGCAAGCAGCTCCATGGCCGCCGCCTGCACGGGAGCGGACGCCTGATGCGACTGGGCAAAGCGCCGCGCCTCCTCGGCCGGGACGGCCAGAACGGCAATGCGCTCCGTTTTATCGTTCACGCGGCGGCGATGGGACGTCTCGCAGGTGACGAGCTTTTTCTGCCGCAGGTACTGCAGCGCCCGCTGCAGGGCCTCCGCCTCAAACTGGGCGCGCAGCGCGGATTCCTCCGCGGCACCGCCGAGCGTCTGCAGCGTTTGGAATACGGCCTGCGCCGCCGGATTGCGCCAGCGGTCGTCCCATGCGGCGTTCTCCGCAAGGGTATAGCGGTCACGCGGCTGAAACCAGACGCCTGCCGGTAAAATGGCCCGCACGGCGTCATAG
>ENA-OWOV01000221-OWOV01000221.1-gut-metagenome-genome-assembly--contig:-NODE-221-length-21827-cov-5.135862_pt1 | contig 21827 bp, 16 predicted proteins | sample MGYA00248247_ERZ651799 | MGnify/ENA primary metagenome ERZ651799 (study PRJEB26908, sample SAMEA4031712) | gut metagenome | biome: gut; feature: normal infant; material: stool | place: China | collected 2015...
AAAAAATGTACAAAGAAAATATACAAAAGAACAGCTTCATGAAGTAGGTGTTATCGTGGGTGAATTGACGTATCTTTTGCCGGATGCGCTTATTTACAGAAATATGGATCAGATTGTTATGATTCAACAGGTAGATTCCAATCAGACAGAACTGGAATATCAGAAAGAGATGGAAGAAATAGAGGAGGTTATCCAGCGAAGCATCCTTTATAGAAAGAAAGATACAGACTTTCAGATTGGTATAGGAAAAAGTGTGGAAGGGTATCAACGATTGAAAGAATCTTATTACGAAGCAAGTCAGGCTATCAAGTATATAGACATTATCCGCCTGGTGACTGGTGATAAGAATAAGTCAGTAGTACATTATTCGAACCTCGGATTTTTCCAGATATTCGGCAAAGTTGATGATATGACGGAATTGGAAAGATGCATTCCGGAAACATTAAAGAAATTATATTTATATGATGATGAACATAAGGGAGAATTGATTACAACCTTGCAGATGTATCTTAGAAATAACCAAAGCATCAAGAAAACTGCAGGTGCAATGTTTGTTCATTATAGAACGATATCTTACAGACTTGAAAAAATAAAACAAATTTCTGGAATTAATTTTGACAATGCAAATGAAGTGCTGGCAGTCAGTAATGGTCTGATTATTTATAAAATGTTAAAAGAAATAGAATAGAAAAAGAAAGAGAAATCGTGTTGAGGCATGGTTTCTTTTTTTTTGAACGAAGTTCATAAAAAGATATTAATGGAGAATATCGATACAATGGAACAGATTTTACAAAAAAACGGATAAATATTTTCATTGATTGTACATTATATTAACCGGTTTCAATCTGTATAATTGGGAAAGTGATGAGAAAATATTTCAGGAAAAGAATCACTGCTACAGAGGATAGTATTTTTTTGATACAAACTAAGACTTTGCAGGGCTTAGATTAGAGGGATAACGATGCAACTAAAAAATTCAACAGATTACGCAATTAGAATTGTGTGTTACTTAGCAGCACAGGAACGGATGGTATCTACATCAGAATTATCACGGAAGCTAAATGTTTCTGCTAATTATGTTCCTAAAATAGCGAAAAAACTGAAAAATGCAAAAATAGTCACTGCCTGTGAAGGTACAAATGGTGGCTATATGCTGGCAAAACAACCGGAGAACATTTCTTTAATGGATATTATATCGTGCGTAGAGGAAACAATGGCAATTAATCGTTGTTTGGAAGAAGATCGATTTTGTTCCAGAAATTTAGAAGATACCTGCAAGATACATAAAATATTGTTGAGTTTGCAGAATACATACAATAATAAATTAGAGAGTGTAAAGGTTTCAGACGTTATCCGCCCTGGAGAAGATGAATATTTTGGACGATTTTATGTTGTATTAAAACTGAACTTAAAGGAAAAAAGCTACGAGTGTGTGTATTCACATATCCGTGAAGTGTACGAGAAAGTAAGAAAAACAGAAAGCTATGAAGAGTTCATAAGCCAATATGTAGAAAGATACGTGTATGCTTCTGACAAAAAAATGGTTCATGACTTCTTATCAAGTGAAGGATTAGAAGAAAGACTAGTTGATGGATGTATGGAAAAAGATCTTCCATATCGCAGAATTACCGGAAAAGATAAGAATGCATATGTTTGGATGGAAGCAAAAAAATATATAGATGCAAATGAGAATACTGCAATTATCACCTTACATAATGAGAAGATTGTCCAGAACACGGTTATAAAGATGGAAAGAGAACTCATAAAAAAAGAACAGGATATGGCAAAGCAGTATTGGGATATGGTATCGCTTTTAACTACTGTATTGAATCATAATCAGATAGTTGAATCAGGGTATCAAGATGATATCAGTTTCTATACGAAACAGGTATATCTTCAATTGCAGAAGAATTATCCGGAATACGGAATTACGGATGAAGAAATTGCTTCAGTAGCCCATTTGGCACCGATTCATGATATTGGAAAGATAAAAGTACCAATTGAAATTTTGAATAAAAATGGAAAGTTGACAGATGAAGAAATGAATGTAGTAAAACAACATCCATTAGTAGGTGCAGCGATGACCCGGAGATTCCCAAAAGGAGTAATAACGGAAAAGCTGAACCAATATAGTTATGAAATATGCAGACACCACCATGAAAGATATGATGGATCAGGATATCCGGATGGTTTAAAAGGAAATGCGATTCCAATGTGTGCACAGGTCGTTGGGATTGTCGATGCTTACGATGCATTGATCAATGATCGTCCATACAAAAGAAAATATGAACCGGAAGAAGCAATACGGATGATTTCAAATGGTGAATGCGGAGTGTTTTCTAAAAAACTGATCCAGTGCTTGACGGCGGCAGCAAAGCAGCCAGAGTGGTTAAAAGTAACAAAAAGTCAAGCATGACAGAAGATTTGAGGCGATTTTATGAACAAGAAATTGAGTGTTTTAAGACGAATTACAGCAGTTGTTCTGTGTGTTACATTATTATCTTCGCAAGTCGTAGTTGCGAATGCTGAAGATTCAGAAAGAATGAATGTGCAGACCAATAGTGAAATTACAGATATATCGGAACAGAATGGTTTCAGCAGTGATACATCTGAAATATCTGATATCACGGAAAGTGATATTCCTGATTCTTTTGAAGGAGAATCAGAGCCAAATACAGATATAAGTTCTGAAGTAACAGAGGAATTTGGTAATTCCAAAGATCAAGGATTTACAGATGGAGAAGAAACAATTATCGAGGATGAAAACACCTCAGATACTTTGGAAGAAGCAAATCCAGATTATGAAGATGGAAAAATATGTATCTACAATTACCAGCAACTTCTGCAAATCGGTACAGGAACACAGATGTTTTCCGGAGACAAAGATGGAAATGTTGGTGAAGGGGACAAGGTCCTTGCAGATGGTGCAGAACTTACCTATGCATCAGACGCTTCCTATTGTTTGATGAATGATATTCCAATAGATAATGAAAATGTCTGGAATTTCCCATCAGATTTTACAGGTAGCATCACTTCATCATCAGAGCGCACGGGCAACACAGTATATGATTCAGTGACTGATACGATTTATGTGTATAACCGATACCAGCTTGAGTTGATGAAAGGGAAATCTTCAGACAGCGAACCTGTAATGAGCGAGGATTATATTGCTGAAAAAGTTGGAATGGGACAGGTTTTTACACTGGAAGATGGTTCCTATCTTACTTACAGCAAAACACATAATTATGTGCTTGCTTCTTCATTTACAACAGAAACACCGGAGCTTCTTGCTAATAAGGCTGGGACAGAGGAGACAACTCAGGATATTACTAGCGCATATCCGTCCGACTATGAAGGAAGAAATTATTTCGGTCAGGTGGTAAAAAAGATTGGTGATAAAAATTATATTCTGATTGGAAATGAAACACAGCTTCGGGCAATCGGAACAGATACGGATGTGACAGAACCAATCTGGCGAGTATATGAAACAAGAGAGAAAAATGAGGGAATACTGGGGGGATATACAGACTGGAAACCGGCAGCGGATACATCAGAATACAAAACGGTACTGTATTATCCGGGTGATGCGGATATTGTAAAGTTTAATGATACATATAATTGGTCCGGAAAGGAATTGTATGCTAATAAAAACGGTGCTCATAAGCTGAATGATACAGAATATTTGGATAATCCATCTTGGGATATAGCTGGTACAAAAGCTACACAGTGTTATGTGTATGTAAGTAGTACGATTCAGGAGTCAGCCGATATGACAGTAACTGCAACAGAAAGTACTGCCAGTGATTCCGAAGCGGCATCCGTTGAAGCAGATGAAACTGTAAATGACAGTGATTTGATTGATATGATTCCGTCAGATAGCGAGGAAGCAGCTGAGACAGGAAGTGATGATGCAGAAGCTTTTACAAGCAGTGGGGATGAAAGTGGTTTTACTGATGATATAGATTCGGAAAGTATAACAGTTGATGAGAATAAAACTTATGTACTTACTTATGATACGTCAAAACATAGCAATACCAATATTGCAGGATCTGGATATAAATACAGTAAGGATGCGAATTATATTATCTTTCGTGATATTGATCTTTCCAAAGAAGGGACAAATTCTAATGGGAAAGATGATAACTGGACTCCTATAAAGAACTTCCAGGGAAATATGGAAGGCCGCAAGGGAATGACAGAAGGTGCTAATGTCAAAATCAGTAACGTAAAGATTGTACAGGACACAGCAATTAATCAGAGTGCTTATTCAAATGGAAGTAGCTCGGACACGGAATATGGTGTTGGATTTTTCAGAAGTTTATCGACCCCATATGACAGTTCATTACAGATTTCATCAAAACAGGTTGTCGTAAAAAATCTTACCTTATCAGGAGTTTCTGTATCAACGACAACGAATTCTATTAAAAAAGATTTTAGTTTGCTTGGTGTAGTGTTGACCGGAGTTTTAAAAGTCCTGGGATTATCAAGTGGGTTGGAAAAGGATCCAAAATCTTTTTCAACAGGAGCTTTTGCCGGCGTTGTAAAAGGAAATGTACAAATATTAGACTGTCATGTAGAAGGATTATCAGGAGTATCTAATGCAAACAGCTGGACAGGTGGTTTTGTCGGGTACATTTCGGGTATTACAAAATATGAAGCTCTTTCAGGAATGCTTAAAGGAGTAACGGACGCACTTAGTACTTTATTAAACTTGATTCCAGTATTAGGTCTTGGGGATCTGATTACAACGCTTTTGAATGGAGGTGTTCTAAGTGTTGGAAACCTGATTCCAATTGGCTATGTGAATCCGGTGTTCAGCAATTGTTCAGTATCTGGCAATGATATGATATCTGGGCAGAATTATACAGGTGGATTTGCTGGTGAAACAATAGGTGCTGTAATGACTGGATGTTCAGTTAATGGTACTGAGAGTGTTAATGGTACAGATTACTCAGGAGGATTTATTGGCCGTGCTTCCAATGCAGTTGTTGCAGGTGCACTGGATCATCTGGGAATCCAAATAGCTGATTTCCCGGTCAATACAGTAATGCTTGGATGTAGCATTAATGGCAGTGCAAATGTATCTGCGACAGGAAGCTCTGGTAAGGAAAGTGGTTATGCAGGTGGATTTATAGGAGAAATGCGTAACAGTTATGCCGTGGACTGCAGTATTTCTTCTCTTGGTACAGTGTCCGGAAAAGATTATACCGGAGGATTTGCCGGCTTAGCAACCCTTGGTGCTGTTACATCTATTGATGAAAATAAAGGTCTTCTTGATCTTGTGAAAAAACTTCTTACAGGTTTGTTGAACGGTAATATTACGGATATGGATATTTTGAACCTGGTGGGACTTCGCCCTTCTGTTATAAGCGGATGTACCATTGGTGGAAGTACGATATCCCTAGATGCCAGTGGCAAATATGCCGGTGGACTTGTAGGATATGCCGGAGCTGTTCAGGTTTCTAATACTTCAGAACTTGCAGATGGTTCAAAATCAACTACAAAAGCTTTGAATCGTATGCTTGCAAAAAACAGTATTTCTTACAGTTTTAATGAGCATTCTAATAGTATTACTGCATCAGAAAGCATGTCTGTTTCAGCAACAGAGAATGCTGGAGGAATCTTAGGTTACGCTAAAATGACCAGTGTCAGTGATGTCCTTGGCGGAACAGTTACAGCAGCAGACTACATGCGTTTTGAATGTAAAGATTGTTCCGTAAACGGAGGCTCTTTGGGACTTACAGTTACTGCGTCAGATAAAGAGAATGGTCGTGCCGGAGGTGCTATCGGTTATGGAACAGGTGGAGAAGTAAGGAAAATATCCGTCACAAATCTGAATTCTGTAACGGCTGGAAAGTGTGCAGGAGGATTTGCCGGATGTTTCGGAAGTGGTACTCTTGCTAATGTTGGTGGTATTAAACTTCTTGGATTACCGCTTTTGAAAATTGACAGCCTTCTTTCTGTAGGGCAGATGATTGAGACGTTTACAGTTGACAGCACTGTTTCAGGTGTTTCGTCAGGATATAGTGTGTTTACTGGCAATGAGAAAGGTTATAGTGGTGGTTTTATTGGAGAATGCATTAGTGGACGAGCAAGGGACACTAAGATCAGCAACCTGAAAACTGTTACTGCATCTGCAACATCAGGAAAAGCCGGAGGCTTTGCAGGTTTTGCTAAAGCTGGAGATGCATTAAGTGCTGGAGATTCCACTACATCAAAACTGACAGGAATTGAATTAGAGAATCTGCTTGGAGTTGTCAGTGCCCTGAGACCGGAGTTCAATAATACTTCTATTGCCTATGTTTCGAATGGTTCTGACCCTCAGGTATCCGCTGATATGGCGGGCGGCTTTGTGGGAGACGGACAGGCAGTAGATATCAACTATGGAAACAACAATTCCGGATTCAAAGCAGACACGAATAGTGAGGATGGAACAACCGAAGGCGAGGCTGGTGCGATTGCAACAACAAATATTACCGGACTCTCTTATATAAAGGGAACCAGCTATGCCGGTGGTTTTGCAGGAAGGATGATGCCTGGTGATGTGGCACAGACAGGTTCTATTAAGTTACTGGGCCTCTTGGATGTAAATCAACTTCTCAGTGTCATGGATGTGGCTTATCCGAGAATTTCCGATTCTTCTATTGAAGGAAACAACTTAGTCGTAACAGCATCCGGAAAAAATGATGATGTGGCGCTTGGAGATGCCGGAGGATACATCGGTAATGGAAAAGCAGTTATGGTTAAAAACTCTGATGTGACTAATGTAAAAGAAGTCACAGCGCCGTATCATGCCGGTGGTTATATAGGAATCATGCGGTCCGGAAGTGCAGCGGAGGCAGGAGATGCAACAGGAGATCTTTTGAACAGTGTTCTTGGTAAGATTCTGAGTCTGAAAGAGTTGGCGAGTGTCTTGCAGGCTGCATCCAGCAAAATTACAAATTGCAAAGTTGCTGGTACCGCAGATGGATTGACTGTTACGGCTGACAGTGGATTTGAAAACGCAGAAGGCTATGCAGGTGGCTTCGTTGGAGAGATGCAGAGTGGCCATGTAGACAATGTAGCTAATGCCGCTGCTTCTGGAAAAGGAACGGCAGTAGAAAATCTTCTGAAAGTAGAAGGACTTCGTTATGCCGGAGGCTTCGGAGGCTTGGTAAAAGCCGGAGCGGTTGCTAAGATTGGAGCTGAGTCATCGATTCTTACAAAAGTGGTTGATCTGACAGGATTACTTTCCCTGGTCAATGCCTTTGTTCCGGTGATCAGTAATGCCAGTGTACGTTCTGTAAAGGATGGCTTCACCGTACATGTTACAGGAACTCTTGAAAAAGACAGCACTAACGATGCGGATGCCGGAAGTGCCGGAGGCTTTATTGGCTGCGGTACAGGTGTACAGATCAGCAATTCCGATGTAAATAAACTGCAGCATACCGGTGTCAGCGAGCCAAAGAATCTGCAGCAGGAAGATGGCAGCAGTTATTACGGAACTGGAAGTGAGTATGCGGTAAGTGGTTACCGTTATGCAGGCGGCTACATTGGTAAAGTAGCTATGGGAAGTACGGCAGCTATCGGTGGAGCAAGTGTTCTGGATAAGGTGCTTTCTGCCTCAAATCTGTTATCAGCACTGACTGTAGTTGCATCTATCATAGACAGCTCAGATGTTTATGGAGCAATAGGCGGATTTAATGTTCTTGCAACAGACGGAGACGGTGTTACGGGAAAAGCCGGTGGATATGCAGGAGAACTTCTTGGAGTTCAGATTCAGAATAGTAATTCTTATAATTTTGCACATATCATAGGGCGTGAAAGTGCCGGTGGATATGTTGGAACCATGGAGCCGGGAAGTGCTGCAGATGTGGTAAAGGGATTAAATGTTCTTGGAGGTCTGATAAAGGCAGATAATCTTCTTGGAGTTTTACAGTCCTTTGTTCCAGTGATCAAAAACAGCGAAACAACAAGTATCCCATGTGGAGGTGCTGTGAGGGCTCAGGCTGAGAGTGATGATGGCATTTACCGTGGACTTGCCGGAGGATATGCAGGTTACAACTACGGTGGTCAGATTTGGGGAAATAATACGGATAAGTGGAAAGGCTCTGAATACACAGGAACCGTAAGGGAATGTGCAGCCTATCGTATCCGATCTGTATATGGAACAGAATATGCTGGAGGCTATACCGGACTGATGCGGTGTGCGAATGTTGCAGATACAGGAAGTCTGAAGGTTTTATTTGGTCTTATCAAACTAGATAATCCGCTGACGCTTCTTCAGGCAGTGTATCCGACAGAAAAGAATACAGCTGTTTATGGACCGCTTCGTGGACTGGATACGGATACCTGGAACAAATGGGTTGGTGCTGTCGGTTCTTATGGAAGTTACGGTAATAAATTACAGGCACTTGGTGAAGTCAATGATCAAGAGCAGTTAAATGAGATCATTTCTCAGTATGCATATGGATACGCAGTCACAGCAGGAAGGAGCATTCTGGCAAGTAAAGCAACACAGGGCGGTTCTGCTGGAGGTTATGTTGGACGGATGGAAGGCGGTACCATAACAAATGGAACTGCAACAGATCTTCAGTTGGCAGAGGCTTATAGAAGCAGTGGTGGATTTGCTGGTGAGATGCTCACAGGTTCTGTGGCAAACACAGGTGGAGTTTCACTGGAAGACCTTAAGATTATAGGTGCAGACAGCCTGGCAGCATTAAAAACCTTTGTGCCAGTCGTGAAACAGTCCCATGTGGAAGGATATCGTTCCGGTGCAAGGATCAAAGCAACCGGTATTGCAGACAAAGATCCGGCAGGATTTGCCGGAGGCTATGTGGGAAGAATGATCGGCGGCCAAATCTGGGGAGATGAAACTTCCTCCTGCAGTATCACAAATTTAAGGCGTGTAGATGGAACTTCTTATGTAGGCGGTTTTGCCGGAAAAGTAGATCCGGGTAGTGTGGCAGCTATTGATACAGCTACAAAACAGGGACTTTTGAATAAACTTCTGGATGTTCTTATGGTAAATGCTCCGGCAGAGCTGATTAAGGTTCTGAATGCTACTGTTTCCACCATCCGCTGTGCATCTGTGTCAGCCTGGGATGACTGGGGCGTGATTGTAAACGGAACCTATCAAAATGGAAGCAATACAGGGTATGCAAAAGCAGCTGGAGGATTCGCAGGAAGTCTTTGTGGAGCAGTTCTTGGCGAGAAGGATAAACCGGAAAGCGGAATCCGTGCAGACAAGATTCGCTCTGTAGTAGCCGGTGAATATGCCGGAGGATGCTTCGGTATTGCGGATGTTTCCGGTGCTGCAAATATTAGTGCCAATGGTGAGACCTCTGTCTTACAGTATCTTTTAAAGCTTGGAAAAACCGATGTGCTGGATGCATTCCGAAGCTATGTATATTACGGAAATGTCACAGGAAGCCCAGATGCAGGACTTGGCGTCAGTGCTAACACAGCGACAAAATCCGGACAGAATAATGAAGTAACATATAGCGGAACGGCGGGAGGTTTTGGCGGTTCACTGTTAAATGGCTCTGTCAAAAACAGCAGCGTAACAGGATTAAATTATGTAACTGGTCTGAACAGCGTCGGCGGTTTTGTAGGTTACTCCGGAAAAAGCGGAGTTGTGAAAATGGAGAAGCTGGATGTGCTGGGAGATAATGCAGGACAGCTTCTTGGCGGTGCCCTCGGTGTTCTGGATATTTTTGGCTCCCACATTGATGACAGCAGTGTGGCAGGCATACCTGGTGGTTATACGGTTCAGAGTAAAGGTGGAGAGGAACAGATCGCAGGAGGATTTATCGGCTACGCAAATCTTTCCAGAATGGCAGGCTGTAATGCCGGAGATGCCCAAAATCAGGAAAATAGCCTGAAACTGGTAGAATCCGGTGGAACAGCCGGAGGCTTTGCCGGAAGAACAAGCTTTGCCTATCTTGCGGATGTAAAACTGGATTCCACGGTAGTGGATGCGTTGCTCGTAGTTCTGGATCAGCTTGTAAGGGCGTTGTATCTGGATAAAATTCAGGACTCCGACCTGTTGCATATCAATCTTGGAATTGTGAAGGTCGATGCGTTGTACGATGGAAATCTCATCCATGTGAATCTGCTGGGACTTGATATTTCCGTTGGACTGTCCAAAATGTCGCCAGACAACGGCCAGCAGACAGATTTTGCAATCATTAAGATCGGAGATTCCTCCATTAAGCTTCCATGTGATAAAAATGGAATCATAACGAAAGATAATGATGTAAAGTCCAACATCAGTGTCAACCTAATCAAGGCAAACAGGACAAAAATCACAGACAGCAATGTGTATGGAATCACCATCGGATACAATGTCTACGCAGGCGGCGCAGGAAATGATGCGGATGGTACTGCAACAGATGGGCGAAGCGGAGGCTTTGTTGGCTACAACGACGAAGGTCTGCTGAAAAATAACAACATGTATTATTGCGACGTGGTCCGTGGAACATCTAAGCTGGTGGGACCATTCAGCGGAAACAGTAAACTGGACTCCGTATATGAATTTAATACAAAAGCAGGTGTAGAAGGTGAGGATAACATTTACCGAATCTACAGAAAACCGACGATTACGGTCAATGAGATCAAAAAGAATTCAGCTGTCCTGACAGATACGTTCAGCCAGGAAAATGGATGGAGCATCTTTTCTGTAAAACATGTAGTGCAGGTAGATACATATGACACCTTGCAGAATGCGGTCATGGCAACAAAAGATTCTTCTGAAACGGCAGATCTGAATGCTTATGTATCAGATGCGAAAGCGGTTCTGATGTCAGATGCCAAAACTACAGTAAATACAGGGGACAGCACATCACCGGAACCATCGGATACACAGGATCCATGTGATGAATTTGTGAATCTGACCATTAATAAGGTATGGAAAGATTTCCGGAATATGGACAACATCAGACCAGACACTATTAAGGTTACAATTTCCAGAAGCTGGACGGATGCGGAAGGAACAAAACATACAGAAGTTGTGCCGGGATATGAAAACTATGAAATAAAAGGTGATATCTCAAAATCTACATGGCAGAAAGTGGTTGAAACTCTTCCAGCCTACATAAAAGATGATGCTGAAAAACCGCATTATTATGAATATTCTGTTACGGAAACGGAAATAAAAGGATATACAACTACAATCGAAACTTCTAAAGATGGATTTACCTTCACGATTATCAACCGGCATTTTGCACTGCTTCCGGATACCGGCGGCGAGGGCATTATGATGTTTATCATAGCAGGTGGCCTGTTGTTAGCGTTCCTGCTTTATACCGGACGCAGAAGGAAACGGAAACAGGCGATGTAGGAAAGGGGGAGCAGGGTCATGAGAGAGATATGGCTGCGTGGGGAACTTCCACCGTAAAGGCTGAAAGAATCCAAAGCGAACCAATAAAAAATCAAAAGAAAGTGAGAAGAGGAATATGAAGAAATTAGTATCAAGATTTATGGCAGTTCTGATGGCAATGACCATGATACTGTCCATGAGCATGACTGTATTTGCAGCAGAAGCTCCAAAAGGAACCCTGACAGTCAACAATACAGTGGCAGGAAAGACCCTGGATCTGTATCAGATTTTTACAGCAACAAAAAACGGCGATAATGTAGCATATACACTGAACAGTGCATATGAGGGATTCTTCCAGAACAAAATTACGGGGGCTTCTAAATTAAAAGGGGAAGCATTAAGTGAAAAAGCATATGCATATGTTAAAGAGCAGGTTGGCGATGATGGAAGTAAAGGTGCAACGTTTGCAAAAGATATCCTGGGATGGATTCTTAGTGCATCAGGTGAAACCAAAACAGCTGTAGAATCTACTCATAGTACTGCAGATACAGCAGACACAAAGACAGTAATTGACAATCTGGTATATGGATACTATGTAGTGTATCCATTAGGTGCAACAGATACATCTACAGCACCTGGAAATGAGACAGTAAAATCCGTAGCATCTTTAGTCAATGTTACAGACACTACAGTTACAATTAACATGAAGAGCAATTACCCGACAGTAGTAAAAAAAGTAAATGACAAAGTTGCAGATGATGTCAACATTGGTGATACAGTAACTTACACACTGACATCTAAAGTACCGGATATGACTGGATATACTTCTTATGTATTTAACTTCAAGGATACATTATCCACAGGACTTACTTTTAAAGGAATTACTTCTGTGACAGTTGGATCAGGTGAAAATGTGCAGAATGTTACTGCAGGTACTGGCGATAATACTTATACATTAACACAGGACGGACAGAACATTACAATTACAATGAACAATTTCCTTGCTTCTAATAAAGGCAAAGTAGGTCAGACAATCACAGTAACTTATACGGCAACCTTAAATGAAAATGCAGTAACTGGTTTTGATGCAAACAAGAACTCTGCTACCGTTGAGTACAGTAATAAACCGGGAACAACTAATAAAGGTGAATCCGAACCAAGCATCGTAGATGTACATACTTTCAATTTCACAATCTTCAAATATTATTTAAATGGTGCGGATAAGACTGGACTTGCAAAGGCAGAATTCGAGCTTTACAAAGCAAATGGTGAAGTAGCTGGAGACAAGGTTAACATTAAAAAAGTAACTGATGGTGTTGGATACCGTGTGGCAACACCTGAGGAAGCTGCAACAGAAGGTTTCAAACCCGATGTAATCGTATCTGGTACCGACGGTAGAGTTCTTGTAAAAGGTCTTGATGCCGGAACTTACTACTTAAGAGAGACAAAAGCTCCGGACGGATACAACAAGCTTCTCAGCGATATCAAGGTTGAGATCAAACCAGTATATGATGAAACAACTGGCAAACTGACAAGCTATTCAGTTGATTACACATACAATGGAACTAAAACAACAGGTACAGAAATTAAAGATACAACAACTTCCCCAGAAGTAGCTGTAGAAAACAAGACAGGTGCACAGCTTCCATCTACTGGTAGCAAGGGTGCCCTCATGGTAACATTGGCTGGTATCGTTCTTTTCGGTGTATTAACAGCAAGCAAGACTTTTGGCAAAAAGAAAGCAAAAAACTAAGACATTCTGAAGTTTAAGAATGGATAAAAAGACAGTTCATCTTCCCGGTATTGTACCGGGAGGATGTCTGCTTTTTCTGAAATGTCCAGTGTGGACTGGGTATTTCAGAAGAAACAGACGAAAAGGTGAAAGGTATTATGAAGAAAGTAGTGAAAATACTAAGAGGAATCGGATATCTGATGGCATTTTCTTTAATCCTGTATCCGGTGGTGAGCAATTATATCAATCAGATGAACAGCACAACCATTGCTACAGATTATGAACAGGAAGTTTCTCGTCTGTCGGAAGATCAGGAAAATGCCATGATCAAGCAGGCACAGGAATACAATGAAAGCCTGATTGGAATTGGTTCCATAGCAGATCCATTTTCAGAAAGCAATGAAAACCAGACAGAAGATGATGTGTATAACAATCTTTTAAAAATTGATGATACTGGAATGATGGGATATATTGATATTCCAAAGCTTGATGTTGTTCTTCCGGTTTATCATGGAACATCCGAAAAAGTACTGCAGTCAGGTGTAGGACATCTGAAAAACACCTCGCTTCCGGTAGGCGGTGAGAGCTGTCATGCGGTATTATCCGGACATCGTGGACTTGCAAATGCCAAGATATTCACCGACCTGAACAAAATGGAGGTTGGAGATGTATTTTATATTAAAGTTCTTCATCATACCTTTGCCTATCAGGTGGATCAGATTCTGACAGTATTGCCATCAGATACAGATTCTTTACAGATTGAAAAGGGCAAGGATTATGTAACACTGGTCACATGCACTCCTTATGCGGTTAACACGCACAGACTGCTTGTACGTGGCACTAGAATTCCGTATGAAGAGGCACAGAAGATAGATGAGGAAGTTGGTCTTCAGCGTACAATTCCATTCAATTTGATTCTATTGATTGGTGGAATTATTGCTTTCATCATCATATGGGTGAGCATTAAATATCATAAACGCAGGAAGGAGAAAAAACATGAGCAGAATAATTAAACGTAAGCGAATATATATGTGTATGGCAAGTGTGATGTGTATGCTTTTACTCCTCATTCCGTTACCTGTGTCTGCGAATGATCTGGGAAGTATATTACTAAAAGCAACTGTTGAAGATGAGACCACGGTATATAAGCTAAGTAATACTGAATTTACGATGTATCAGGTTGGAACATATAAAAACAATTCATGGGCATTAGTGAGTGAGTTTGCAAAGTCTGGAGTCATATTTGATTTTGATGATTCTTCCGCTCAGGCAGAAGCTGCAAAAAAACTGGAAAAATATGTACAGGATAACAACATCAAAGGAATGTCCGGAAAGACCAACTCAGACGGAGAAGTTATGTACAGAGATCTGGAAAAAGGAGTGTATCTTTTTGTCCAGACACAAAAAACACAAATTAGCAATCAAGTATATCAAAGCGAACCTTTTATCATAACAGTTCCAGGTAATTATGATGGTCAGATAATTTGGAATGTAACGGCAGAACCTAAATTTAAAAATGAATCGATACCACCAATTACCACGAATACGCCACCAGTTTCAGAAGAACCATCAGGTGATAATAGCAGTCATACTCCAAATGTAAAAACGGGAGATGATACGAATGTAATTATGTGGCTTTCTTTAATGGGAATATCCTTAGTCATATTTAGTATTTGTAAAAGAAAAGTCCATAAATAATATGAGAAGATCGGGAAATCCCGGTCTTTTCGTTTAGTTACGCAACTGGTATAATCCAAAGGTAAATATCTCCGGAGGTGCACCGTATGGTGTCACCTGGGAGGAAATAGATCTGAAACCTTGGGAGGAGTTGGAAAAGAATAATTGAGTTGTCAGTGCAATCTTATTTATCTCTCGTGACAGAAATAGGTTCCCGTTTTACTGGAAGTAAGTCTGAACTGATCTCAGGAGCATAGAGTAGTGCTGTAAGATTCTGTCTAATGATATCCAGTGTCTTCTGCTTTTTTTGCAATTCCTGCTTTTCCCGGACTGTAGCAGCCTGTTCAGATTCAAGATTTTCAATCCGCTTCTGGATTTTATTAGAGCTTGGGATTTTGGTAACACCGAGATCCTGAAGCTCTTTTTTTAGTGAATCGTGGAGATGGTATTCTGCCTGATGTTTGGTGCGGTAAGCTTTTGGATCTTTAGCAGATTTGCAATCTTCAATCACTTTACGGCAGAGCCGATAAGAGTCACAGTGTTTCTGGATGACTTTCTGTGTAGTCAGTTCATTGCTGATTTCCGCTATCTTCTGATTGGCAGTTTCAATAGAAGCTTCAATGTCAGAAACATGCTGCCTGAAATCCTCATAATTCAGCAGGTTATTTTCTGAAAGATAGTTGAAGGTGCGGGCCGCCTCTTTTAGATTATTTAGTTTTGCCCAACGTTCAAATCCTTCTCGATTGCCGGTTGTAACATACGTGGAGATGTTGATATACAGGCGAGCTTCTCTGGATAGATGCTTTGGAGTTTTCGCTTTACTACGATTTTTAGCCAGACGGATGCGGACATTTTCTTCCGAATAATAGCTTCCAAGAGATTTCATATAAGTGAAGTTTTTCTGCTCTGGTGCCCGGAAGGACAGGTGCTTTCCCTGGCGGACTTCATATCCTGCTAACTGCATCTTTTGCAGAAATTCCTCATAGTTGATGGAAGTCCAGATTGATTTATCAACTACGACACGTAGCTTGGCTTTCCAACTGGTGCCACGATGATATTCCATGTTCTCTTTATAGCTTTTACCTTTTTCTCCGGTTGGCATGCTTGTGGCAAGTCCATTTTCATGGCAGATACGATTACTGACTCTGCAGAGTTTATGGTAGCTCCGCTTATTGGAAACATACTTGTGATGGTCAACAAAGCTTGCGGCGTTGAAGATGATATGGTTATGGATATGATTTTTATCAACATGCGTACTGATCACATATTCATATTTTCCTTTCAGTACTTCGTCAGCAAATTGCTGCCCTAAGCGATGGGCATTTTCGGCATCAACTTCTCCAGGCTTAAATGACTGGATCAGATGAAATGCCAAGTTATCGCCCTTGTCCATTCCATTCTTTTTTGCCATTTCTCTTGTCATAGAAAATTCAAGATCTGCAGTTTCCGGGGAACAGCCAAAACTGGAAACTAAAAGTTTTTCATCTGTCTTATCTGGATTTGTAATATAGTCCAGAGCTTTCTTGTCTGTTACTTTAATGGGGAAGATTTTAAGATATGCCATATTTCTTTTACCATCTCTTTCAATTCTTGCATTTCTTCCGGATATAGATCTCCGGTGGTATTTACCTTTTTTGCAATCTGGTTGATATTTACACCAATCTTGTGCATTTCCTCATACTGTTTCTTCAGCGGAGTGGTATCGGTGTTGACGATGTAACCGTCGATTGCCATTTTACGCAGATAAGCTCCCATGTTTTTGGTCTTTGATTCTATCATCTTTCTGCGGATAAGCTTCCGTTCTTCTTCGGTGACATAAAAATGGATTTCTTTGTTTCGCTTTCTTTCAGCCATTGGCGTGTTCTCCTTTCTGCGAGGGCAGTAGTATCGTTGCTTTCAGCGCTTTTTCAATTTAGGGCAGGGTACCCTAAATTGGGATTTTCCGGAAGTGTATCCTCACTTCCTGTCCTTGCTGTTTTACCCCTCTATTAGTTAAAGTCAGGAGAACCGGAAAAATGCAAAAGAATTTGGCAGGTAGTATGGGATACGAAAATGTGGTATGATTATGGGCAGGATATCAGAAAAATCAGGAGTTGAATAGATTGTGAAGAAAGAAGAAATTTTTGAATATGTGCAGAAACAGTATGGCACAATGCCGGAATATTTATGGAGTAAACTATCGGACAGTGCAGTACTTCGACATAAAAATGGGAAATGGTATGCAGTGATCATGACGGTTGAAAAATCGAAACTGGGATTAGAGGGAAATGATCTGGTTGACATCATGGATGTAAAGTGCGATCCAGAAATGACCAGCATGATTATTCAGACTTATGGATTTTTACCAGGATACCATATGAATAAACAGCACTGGATCACGATTTTACTGGATGGTTCAATCAGTGAAGCGAAGATATTGGACTTTTTGGATATGAGCTATGACCTGATTGACGGAGCAGACGGAAAGGAAGAAAAATGAGAACAGCGATAGTATACGCATCTGTGCATCATGGAAATACAGAAAAATTAGTAAAGAGGATCGCAGAAGAATGTCAGGTGGATTTGATTGATGCTGTGAAACAGCCAGATGCAGACCTGAGCAGTTATGATATGATTGGGTTTGCATCAGGAATCTATTTTTCAAAGTTTCATCAGTCGATATTGGAATTTGCAGAGAAGAATCTACCGGACGACAAAAAGATATTTCTGATCTGTACTTATGGCGGGAGTGCGAATTATAAAACCATAGAGCAGATTTTGGATAAAAGACATGCCAGTGTGGTTGGAAAATTTGGCTGTAAAGGGTATGACACATTCGGACCATTTAAACTGGTTGGAGGTATTGCTAAAGACCATCCGAATGAAGAAGATATGAAAAACGCAGCGGATTTCGTAAAAGGATTACACTGATTTTTGAGCAAAAGGAAAACCGGGGATTTTACTCCTCGGTTTTCTGGCAGCTGTGTTTCAGTCTTCAACCTGAAAAATATCTTCTACAGGCACTTTCAGGTAATGTGCCAGCCGGATTGCAATCTCAAGAGAGGGATTACGTTCTCCACGTTCGATGCGGCCTATAGTCTGGCTGCAGGAACCTATGGCTTCAGCCAAATCTGCTTGAATGAGATTCCGTTCTTCACGAATATCTTTTAGTGTATTATTGATTGCCATTCAATCACTTCCTTTGCTTATTGTTATCAGCAGGATCATAAACCTGCTGTTGAAGTCTAATGAAATCCCGGAATTTCTGCACCTTTGCATTTCCCGATTACTTTTCCAAAAATCTTAAAAGAGTCAGATTCCAAAACCTGGATAGGACGATATTTTTGATTTAAAGAAATCAGATAAACACCATCTGGCTCATCGTGTAATTCCTTGATGTAAGTATTGCCGTTGAGATAGAAGATTCCAATTTCACCATTAGCAAGAGAATCTTTTTTCTGAATCCATGCAACATCGTCTGTATGATAAAGTGGCTCCATACTGTCACCGGAAATCCGTACACCAAAGTCAGTCTGCTCAGGAGCAAGGTGTCCTACATCATAGGTTTCTTTTACAGAATCCTCCAGGTAATTTCCAGTACCAGCAGAAACTGGTTCCCAGGTAATTTCTACAGGATGATGGAATGGGATAATTTTTGCAGACAGTGGAGAAAACTTTTTAGAAGCTTTCAAAATATCAGCAAATTCAATCAATTTATTTCTGCCTTCTTCATTCAATCCACTCATAATGTTATATGGGTTTTCTCCAAAGAAGGATTCATATATATCTTCGATATCAAGTAACTGGCAAAGTGTCAGGAAAACATGTAAAGCTGGTTCTCGTGCATTGGTCTCCCATTTGGAGATTGCTTTTGTAGTGACCTGAATACCTTCCTGAGAAAGCAGGTCTACCAGATCTGATTGAGAGTATCCTTTCTTTTTTCTATTTTCTGCTAATATTTCCCCGAAATCACGCATTTGTTCGCCTCATTTCTATTTGAATTTTCTATATGCATTATACCGTATGTTAGAAATAAAATCAACAATAATCTCCAAAATGGAGAAAATACAACCAAGATGTTACTTGACTATCTCCGGAATGTCGATATATACTAAACATACAAAAATTGATAAGACATCATGTTGAAGGAAACAGCTGGGAGGTGAAAAGTTTGAGTGAGCGTGTGATCCTGCATAGTGATATGAACTGTTTTTATGCCAGTGTAGAAATGCTGCATCATCCGGAATTTGCCGGAATGCCGCTGGCAGTCGGTGGCGATCCGGAAGCCAGACATGGGATTGTGCTGACAGCAAATTATATTGCAAAGCAAAAAGGTGTAAAGACCGGAATGGCATTATGGCAGGCAAAACAGATTTGTCCGGAAATCATATTTGTACCACCACGGATGGATTTGTATTTGAGATTTTCAAAGATGGCAAGAGAAATCTATTCGGAGTATACGGACAAGATTGAGCCATATGGAATTGATGAAGCCTGGCTGGATGTATCGGACAGCAGAAATCTGAAAGGAAGCGGAATGACGATTGCAAGAGAAATCAGCCATCGGATTAAATACGAACTGGGTGTAACGGTAAGTATTGGAATTTCCTGGAATAAGATTTATGCGAAACTTGGTTCAGATTATAAAAAGCCGGATGCAATCACAGAGTTTAATCGAGAAAATTATAAAGACAGGATATGGCAGCTTCCAGCGTCAGATTTGCTTTATGTCGGAAGACAGACAAATAAGAAATTGCAAAAACTTGGAATCCGGACAATCGGGCAACTTGCGGAATCAGACGAAAAGTTGTTAGAGAGTCATTTTGGAAAAATAGGAAATGTATTATGGGCTTTCGCAAATGGCTGGGATGAAGATCCGGTTTGCAAGGAAGGATATGAAGCACCAGTAAAGTCGATAGGTAATAGCACTACAACACCGAGAGATCTGGAAAATGATCTGGATGTCTGGATCATTCAAATAGCATTGGCAGAAAGTGTAGCTGCACGATTGCGGAAACATGGATTTAAATGCAAAACAGTAGAAATTACAGTTCGAGATAATCGATTGTATAGTTTTTCCAGACAGATACATTTACGACAGCCAACGAATATTACAAACAAGATTGTAACTGCAGCATTTCAGCTATTTAAAGATAATTACAAATGGGAACATCCCATTAGAAGCCTGGGAATCCGAGCTGCGGATCTTGTGTTAGATGATATTCCCGTGCAGTTGGATTTATTTGGAAATCAGGAGAAAAAGGAAAAGTTAGAGAAGCTGGATCGTACTGTAGATGAGATCAGACGACGGTTTGGTTATTTCAGTATACAGCGAGCGGCAATGTATCAGGATAAAGTCTTATCCCACTTAGACGCTGGTACGCACACGATCCATCCACATAGTTATTTCCATGGGTAATTGGAGGGATAGATTTGAAAAAAGCATTAACCAGAAAACAGGAAGAAAGTTATCAGTGTATTTTACGATATACCAATGAACATGGATATCCACCGACAATACGGGAATTTGGAAAATTGATCGGGGTGAAATCAACATCATCAGCATTTTCCAGAATCAAGCAGTTGGAGTTAAATGGATATATCCGCAGAATCCCGGCATCGCCAAGAGCAATTGAGATTTTATAGTGAGGTGTCGGCATGAACAAAGTATATGTAGATGTAGTAGCAGAGTTTCGGAAAAACGGACAGCTGGTTCCCATATTTTTTACATGGGAGGATGGAAGAAAGTATAGCATTGACAGAATTTTGAAAATCGAGCGATGCGCCAGCAGAAAGGCAGGCGGTGTAGGAATGATGTACACCTGTATGATACAAGGGCAGGAAAGCCACTTGTTTTACGAAGTGGATAAATGGTTTATGGAGAGAAAAACAGCATAAGGAGAGCTTGGTATAGACGATATTATTTGGATTATTAACCGGCAGGGATAGTCACTTTCCCTTTTTATTCCTGCAGGTTTTACATAAGAAGATGGATTCCGGTCAGCAAAGACAGCTCCCACAATGCCTTTTGGATATCCGCTTCTGCAAGTTGTAGTAAGTAATTGCTTCCCATCAAAATCATGGGGAAAGCGAACTGGTCTGAAAGACCGCCAGTTAGTGTGATGATGATAAGGAGATTTTGAAACTGATGACAGACAGAGATTATGCAATTAAATCAATGAAAGAGATTACCTTCCAGATGGCAAGCCATGCACAGGATTATTTGGAAGTAACGATTGAAAGACATTATACTGATATTAAAGAACTGATGACAAGCTATCAGAAATTGATTTTGGAAAATCAGATTGTGTTAGAAGAACTGGATATGGAATGCCAGGAGAAAATCAATGAAGATATGGCATATGCATTGAGTTATCTGAGCATTTATAACAACCAGCTGAATGTGCCAAAGATGCACCGGGAGATGAATAATCTGATGATTATTTATGGATTGTCGGACATGATCTATCGGGGAATGATTTTGGTGAAGTTCTATGCACCGAATGGTGTGATGCTCAGTGGAATCCTTCATTCCTGTTTTTGCAGTCATTATAATAAGACAGATGTGGAAGTACAACAGGAGTTAGGAATAGGCAGGACTTCTTTTTATAAAATGAAGAAGCAGGCACTTGGGTATTTAGGATTTTATTTTTATGAGATCGTGGTACCGCAGGCAAAGGATAAAAGATTTAAACCGTCACTGGGCGTTGAGGAAGAGTAGGTGAATAATATGAGATACGAAGATTCGATGAAAGGTGTAGCTGCTCAGATAATCAAAGAACAGCTGAGAGCCAGTAAAATTAAAAACAATCCAGAAGAGTTCCATTGGCATGATGAATATGCAACGTTGAATTTCTTTCGGTTTATCTGCAAAAATATCGGTAACTTGGGAAATGGAGAAATTGAAAAAATGGTCACACGCTTGAAAAGCATAGATCAGAAAGCAGTGGAAAACCATGTGAATGGTGCTGTTTGGGCATTTGATTATGATAAGATGTTCTGTGTATTGATGGAGAATGAAATTTGCCGAAAGGTGTGTGAAAAGAATAAATATAATAGTTGGATGAAGCTGATTGGACAGTATTGTATCTCAATGGCTTAAAGATAAAGAAAGTTGCTGGAGAGAAAAAATATTCTCCA
>ENA-OWOV01000239-OWOV01000239.1-gut-metagenome-genome-assembly--contig:-NODE-239-length-20834-cov-5.492316_pt1 | contig 20834 bp, 18 predicted proteins | sample MGYA00248247_ERZ651799 | MGnify/ENA primary metagenome ERZ651799 (study PRJEB26908, sample SAMEA4031712) | gut metagenome | biome: gut; feature: normal infant; material: stool | place: China | collected 2015...
TGGGTAGGATTGTGGGAGTGCGTAGCACGGAGCAATCCGTAGGCATCAAAGTCGGGGGCTTTTGACCCCGACATCAATTTTTATCAATAGCCTCTTTTTTCATGAACTACAAAAAAGATGCTTTGCGAAATTCTCAGGTGTAAATAAAATGCAGAGACCTGTACTCTCATACAAATCTCTGCATTTTTATTTATCCCGTTCCTGCAAATTATCCGGCCCGAAGCCAAACGGAAACAGTTCCCGTAAAGAACAGACTTTATAATTTTCCTCGTCCACCGCAAGAATGATCTGAAAAGTCTCCGGTTGACAAAATTCCATCATCACCTGCCGGCACACACCACAGGGAGCTGTATAATCCACTGCAATCCCGTTCATTCCACCAACAATACAGATTGCTGAAAATTTCCTTTCACCCTCGCTTACCGCTTTAAAAAACGCGGTCCTTTCCGCACAATTCGACGGTGTATATGCCGCATTTTCAATATTACAGCCCGCATACACTTTTCCACCGGCTGTCAGGAGTGCCGCACCTACCTGAAAATGCGAATATGGAGCATAGGCATGGCTCATCTGCTCTTCTGCAATCCGGATCAGTCTCTGGATCTCCTCTCTTTTCATTCAACCCTCTCCCTTTAATCTTTTCTCTCTATGCCATTTCCTCACTGGTATATATAAAGAAAAAACGCTTTCTATTATTTGTTCAATTATAACATAATCCATCAATATAAAAAAGATTTGCTGTTCATATTTCATTATTTATGTTATACTATATTTATTATTCATGCTGTGAATAGTAACTAAAGGACAAGGAAAGAATTATAAGTAATAGAGGTGTATGTCCATGCAAGTAAATGAATCTTCAGAAAATTATCTGGAAACGATACTGATGTTGAGTAAGACTCATCCGGTTGTACGATCCGTAGATATTGCAACAGAACTTAACTTCAAAAAATCCAGTGTCAGTGTTGCCATGAAAAAGCTGAGAGAAGCACATCATATCATCGTTTCTCCTGAGGGCTTCATTACACTCACCGAAACCGGAAAAGAAATCGCAGATCGTATCTATGAACGTCATACCCTGCTTTCTTCCTGGCTCACCCAGCTTGGGGTAGACCCGGAGATTGCATCAGAAGATGCCTGCAGGATGGAACATGTGATCAGTGCGGAAAGTTTTGAGGCAATCAAGGCTCATATTTCCAAGTACCAGCAGTAAAATTTCAGACAATCCAAAAGCAGTTTTCTGCTTTCAGACTCTCTCCGTGTCAGTCCGACCGGAGGGAGTTTTTTCAGATCCGGTCTAATATTTTTTTCAGCTCCTCTGCTGAATGCCATAATTTTCTTTTTTCTTCTTCATTAAAATTGATTTCTAATATCTGCTCTGCACCATTTTTTCCCAGAACGGTCGGAATACTCAGACACAGATCCTGCAGTCCGTATTCTCCGTTTAAATGAACTGATACCGGTGCAACCGTATGACTGTCCCTGACCAGTGCTTCTGCAATCTTAGCCGCTGCCATTCCGATTCCATAATAAGTCGCTCCTTTTCGTTTAATGATCTCATAAGCACTGTCTCTTACACTACAGTATATTTCATTCATTTCCTCCGAAAATCCTTTCTGCCGCCGCAGTTCTGCAAACTTTTCCACTGGAATCCCATATATATTGGCACAACTCCACACTGCAAGCTCACTGTCGCCATGTTCCCCGACAATAAAAGCATGCACATTTCTGCTGTCAATCTCCAGTTCTTCGCTGATCAGGTATTTTAATCGTGCTGTATCAAGAACAGTTCCTGAACCGATGACCCGCTCTTCAGGATAGCCCGACTCTCTCAGTGCAACCTCTGTCAGAATATCTACCGGATTCGATACGATCAGAAGTAGTCCGTCAAAAGCAGTTTTTCTGATATTTCCGATAATTGAACGCATGATACCTGCATTTTTCTGTACCAGATCCAGTCTTGTCTCCCCCTCTTTCTGATTTGCCCCTGCTGTAATAATGAGAATTGATACATCTTCGATATCAGCATATGTTCCCGCATAAATATCCATTGCATGGGCAAATGGAAGTCCATGACTGATATCCATTGCTTCTCCCTCTGCTTTTTCCATGACTGCATCGATCAGAACCAGTTCTGAAAAAATCCCTTTCTGCATAAGCGTATAGGCTATTGATGCCCCTACAAATCCACATCCGATCACTGCTGCTTTCTGTATATTGATCACCCCGTCTGCCTCCTTTTATTTTTGTTTTGCATCCTCTGCATAGATTTTCTTTCTACATTATTTGATCTTTCCATCACTTTTATTCCACAAACCCTTTTATTTTATGGAAAAATACTGGAATAAAAGGGGTTTCTTTTTAACCTGCTTTCTGTTATAATGATTGAGTTGTATAGCATTTGACAACATTTTGGAGTTGTATCGAAGCGGTCATAACGGGGCGCACTCGAAATGCGTTTGCCCTCCGGGGCACGTGGGTTCGAATCCCACCAACTCCGTTTTTTCAAAAAAGTGCGTAATTTCAAGGATAGCGGAGAAAGCCTTTAAAATAAGGGTTCTCCGCTATTTCTTTTACTGAAATGATTCTATTATTTTGGACTTTTTAAGCGTATTTTACAATCTTATGCAACACGAAATACGCAAAAAATATTATCGTTGCAACCATCGTAACTACCAATAAGGATGGCATATCCGAATATCTGCAAAAATCTTTTTCAACCATCAACTCAGATATTCAGAGGTTTCACAACTGGCTTATCGAGAATAATTGCTATCATGTTTGTATGGAATCCACTGGAAAGTATTGGATTCTCGGGGTAATCTCGCTTGCCTTGATGATTTCCAGCTTTGCGGAAATGTTGTTCGGATAGTCTGTCATTGTCTCGTTCTCCTTTTCGATAGATAGTGTGGGCAGTGAATAACGGTGGCACAGAAGCTCTGCTTGCAGCTCCTTTCGCATTTCCTGCAAAGCTCGTTATACTTCTTCCTGCCACGCTCATCAAGAAAGAACGCCCAAAACCGTTTCCCGCTGTATGGTTTCGGGACGATTCTGGGCGTTTTCTTTCGATATAACAATGGAACGCTATTCAATTATCTGTTGTACTTTTTCTTTCTGCTTACAACCGTTGTAGCAATGGCTGCACCGCCGCTGGTAAACAGCAGGGCAATCCACAAGGCAAGGCTGCTTGTATCGCCAGTCTGCGGACTCTTATCGGATGTTCCCGGTTTGGTACTGGCAGGCTTTTTCTCAAGAGCAGCAATCGCATCTTCGATAGCCTTTGCCATCTTGTCTACTTCAGATTGTTCCATAATATTTTTACCACGGACAACAGCTTTGACAGCAGCTTCTACAGCAGAGAAGTCCTTGTAGTTGTCTTTGTTCAGTGCATTTGCCTTGGCAATGGCTTCGTCGACCTTAGTGTAGTCGGCAGGTAAATAAGTCATTGCAATAGTCTGCGTATGAGTTGCTGTATCAGCCGTAATCGTAATATTGAGATTGAAAACCTCGCAATTATCTGCACTGACTTCGACAGTATAAGTACCCGTTTCCAAATCAACCGGGTTTGCTACTTCCTGACCATTCACTTTAATGACTACATTCGCCAACTCAGCAGGTGTTACAACAAAAGAAACTGCATATTTCGGTGCTGGCAAGAGGGGCGTTCCATTAGAATTAAATCGATAATTGCCGCCGGCAGTAGTAATCTCATTAAAGAAATCCTCAGTTTCCATATATTCAAGGGACTTTGCTGTACCTGCTTCCGTATACTTACTGCAAGCAGTAACATTTTCTGTTTCAATGAAATAATTGTTTTCAAAAACAGGTGTATCAGAAGAAACACCGCCGACAATACCGCCTAAACGCTTATAAGGTGTAGTGGCAGTATATTGAGATAGATCCACTTCCCCGGCGAAATAACAATGTCTTATTTCTGTTCCTGTGCCAACTGTACCTGCAATGCCGCCGAAATCCGTAGTTCCCTTACCAAGAGGAACTATTTTCCCGGTGGAATAACAATTTATGACCTTTGAGTTCTGAATCAACTGTCCAACAATTCCGCCAGTACAGGGTGTCCAAGAGGTCATATCGCCCGTATTGGCACAATACTGTACGGTGCTGTTTTGAGCAAGACCTACGATACCGCCCATCTGAAAAGAGCTGACATCCTTCGTTATTGAAAAATTCCCCTTGTTTTGGCAGTATTCAATCGTGCTATTTATCGCATATCCGCACAAAGCCACAGTACCGTTAATATATTTGTCTTTATCCGTGAACGACACATTTGAAGCACAGTCAGAAATTTTGCTGTCTGCTGCAACGCCCGCTACCGTTCCAAAATAGACATACCCTGAATTGGACACATTCAGCTTGCCTTGAATTGTCAAACCGGAAATTTCAGCGCCGTAAACCTCACTGAAAAACCCGAAAGACGGATACTCTGTCTTTCCGTAGTTTTCGGAAAAATCCAAATTGGAAATCGTATGCCCGTTTCCGTAAAATTTGCCGCTGAAGTAATGCAGCAGAGTTCCATCAGCAGCAAATACGCTGCCAATTGGTGTCCACGCAACACCTGTTAAATCCAAATCTGCATCAAGAGATACAACCGCATCTGTTTTATCGTCATATTCGCCATTGTCCACAGCTTTTGCAAATTCCAAAAGCTCATCTACTGTTGTGATTGAGGTTTTGCTGCTTTGCTCGTTCTCTTCTGCAAACGCTGTCATCGGAACAAGTGCCATCACAAGGCACAACGCAAGCAGAAGGCTTAAAAGTTTCTTCTTCATTTTCATTCCTCCAAAATAATTCTATCCGCTATTTTCTTCCTCCGGCAAACGCAAAAAGCCGAAGCCAAGGCATAATGCACCCTGTCTCCGGCAACCGGTTCGTTATAAATTGTATGAAATAAGACTTGACACGCTGAAAAAACGGCACTATGCTCCTGCCGAGCCGAGCCGAGCCAAGCCGAGCCAAGCCGAGCCGAGCCGAGCCGAGCCGAGCCGAGCCGACAATAATTGTCGCATTTCCGTTTGCCATAGTCAAGTCCTCCCTCCATAATTTCTAAGGCAAAAGGATATGAATTCCCTTACCCCATAGACATACAAAAGTATTTTAGCAGATTTTTCCAAAAATCTCAAGTAGTTTTCAGAATATTGCTCTCATCTTTTTCTCAAAGCATTGCCTTCTTCCATTACTCACGGAACTTTATGGCTTGACCATTATCAAAACTGGTGCAAACTCAACCTGTATAAAATTTTCAATGTTCTTTCAATTTAGCCTTGACTTTTTATTTGCAGGCTACAACATTTCCCACGAGTTCGAAAATCTTCGAAAAATTTTTGTTGCGTCTTTTTTCATCTCATTTTAACATATTATCAAGGAACGGGGTTCTCATCTGAGAGGAGAAGGTTCATGAATTACAAAGAATTATTGTTTGATACACTTGAAAAGCTTGGTACTTCAAAGACAAACCTTGGTTACGATTATATTGTCTACGGCCTCCTTCTTATGGAAGAAGACCCTCACTGTATCTCTTGTATTACGAAATTTTTATACATTGATATTGCGAATCACTACGGCACAACATGGAAATGTGTCGAAAAGAATATACGAAATAGTATTCTCACTATATGGGTCTCTTCCAACGACCGTATGCTCAAAAAATTCTTCGGCAGAAGCAGTTCTGACAACAGACCTACAAATAAAGAATTTTTTAAGTATACTTATGAATATCTTGATACAATAAAGCACCAGTGTGCTGCAGGTGCTTTACATCCCAGATTTTTTTGTCCTTTCTGTCACTCACATTGCCAGATAATGGAAAATATCTTTTCGCAAATGAATGACTTCTATGATATTGCTAACTGACTTTTTCCTGTTAGTTCGTCTTTCGCATTTCCCCTGAACTTCTGATATGATTTAATAAAATCCTTACTGCTGTTCCTCCGGGATACTGACTTTTTCATGCATTTTTCTCGCCAGATAAACAAATGGTGTATCTGCAATACTCGTAATGATAAAGATCACATAACTCGCCAGTGCGATACTGACCAGAGTTGGGAACTGATACATTCCCCAGAATGCCCCAAAAGTATACAATAATGTATTTAGTAACTGTGAGATCAGTGTCGACCCGTTATTTCTCAGCCATAATGCTTTTCTTGAATCTCCATTGAAATACTTTTTGGTAATCGCCCACCATTTATGATAAGCCCATACATCAAACCGCTGACAGATTGCATAAACCAGCACACTGACGATCATCAGTCTTGGTGTATTGGAAAAAATCTCTTTGATCGCCGGCTGTGCCCAGTCGCTCGCACTCGGTCTGTATAAAAGCCAGGACTGGGAAACTACGATAAAAAATAACGACGTAAAAATTCCGATATTTACTGCTTTCTGTGCTGCCTTTTTCCCGTCTACCTCACTGATGATATCCGTAACAAGAAATGTCGACGCAAAAAGGATATTTCCCAGAGTCTGCTCCATTCCGAATGCGTCCACCATGATCAGCACTTCAATATTGGCGGTAATCGTAGCGATCGCTGTAAAACAATACAATCCGCTTTTCCCAAATAATCTGTAAACCAACAGAACACTTCCATATATAACCAAAAGACTTAAAACCAATAATATCTCATTCATTTTCTTCTTTCTCCTTTTCTTCTCCTCCGACTCCAAAATCTGTATTTTGAAGCAAAATATCCACCCTTTGGTTTTCTTTATATTTCGGATAAATCTGTTCCACAAAAAGTCTGATCACTTCCTGATCCGGACGGATCGGTGTTGTGTTTTCCACCATAATATTGATACAGATCCGTTCAAAATATTTTAATCCCGTTTCTATATCTTTCTGCATGGATTCTGCTGTCTGCCCACTGATTCCAAAAAGCAGACAGACTTCATCTGCCACTCCTGCGATCTCTTCCGGCATAACGCCTTCCATTCCTTTGTCAAAGACTTCTCTTCTGAACGTATCATCAAATGTCTCCACACCCATTTTAATCTTCAGCGTGATTCCCTGCTTTTTAAAATTATCCTTCCACTTCTGTACATGCTTATGATACATCCAGTGGACCTCAAACCGGAGCTGACTGATCTGCTTTTCTTTACAGACCCGCCTGATTTCTTCCATTGTCTTTTCATCAAGTTCCAGAAAACTTCCGGAATTGATTACCTCAAGACTGTGATATATGCCATTCACCTTAGAAAGTGCCTCTTTGTTGATCTTATAGTTTTCTTCTTCATTTCTGGAAGAATCCAAATGATAATCACAGAAACGACACCGCAGATAACGGCATCCGCTTCCCCGGAGCATAACAATCTCCCTTGGGTTTTTATCCGTTATAATACTATAGCGGACTGGATTTTCTGTCTGTCCCATCTTCACCCTTCTTTCTTTTTCTTTTGATGCGTGCCAACTCTGTTCCCCGGGAAAATGAATTTTCAAGAAAAAGGAGATGCCTGACGGTACTGACCCCGAGAGACATCTCCTGTAAATCGTAACGATACCGGACTGAAAAGAGATATGACCGGCATCTCACAGATCTTAAATTACAACTTTTATCCCTAGTTTTTTTTATAGACAGGATGGTCACGAACTGTCTTATTAATTACCTGTAGTACTCTAACAAATTTTCTTTCATTTTGCAAGTGAATTATTTCCTTTTCCCATTTCATATACAAAATCTGCAACATTCATGGTGGAATCTCTGTGGGAAACCAGTACGATCGTCTTTTCTTTTGCGGATTCCTTTAACGATTTCAGAATGCTTCAGAAATGTAGACTTTCCTGCCATATAAAAATCACCGTATAAAAAGGTTCTGTCCTTTTATACGGTGATTACTTTTTCCTTATTTTCTCGACAAAAAATGCTTGATAAATACATACATCACGATCACGGATGCCATCAGATATCCGATCGCACCAATTGCCGGGATTCCCCATAACTTTGGCTTCATATTCGTTGTACAGATGATGCTTGAACTGATCAGAAGTGCCATGACCCACAGTCCCATCACAATATTTCTCACCAGTCTTCTTAACAGCTCTGCCAGATCCTTTGATACATGAAGATCCAGGTTGACCCTCGTCTGCCCTTTCATATATCCCTGCAGTGCATCTGCTGCCAGTGACGGAATCTCGATCGTCTTATGGATCGCTCGATACAGGTTCTTTCCACCGGACTTCAATTCTTTTTTCCAGTTAAAATTCCGCAGGAAATCACCTTTGATCCTTGCTGAAGCGATCTCTACCATATTGATCTGTGGACAGATCTCAGCAAGAACACCTTCCATCTGCGTCAGACCGCGTGCCAGCATCGTCAGACCATGTGGCATAGAAATCCGGTTCGTCTTCATAACTTCCATCAGATCCTGCATTGCCTCTGCCACGTCGATATTTCCCATATCCAGCTTGCCATACTTGATCATCAGGCTGCTGATATCCTCATACAGCTTACTCTGATCCGGTTTTCCCCGAAATTCTCCCAACGCAAGAACCGCATCCTGGATCATCCCAATATCGTTGATCGCAATCCCCTGGATCGCATCGGAGATCAGTTCTCTGTCTCTGTCTGAAAGCCGTCCCATCATGCCCATATCAATCCATACAATTTTCCCGTCCGAAATATGTACATTTCCCGGATGGGGATCTGCATGGAAAAAGCCATCGTCCATGACCTGCTTGATATAATGGTCAACCAGCTTTGTTCCGATCTCTTCCAGATCGTAGCCCTCTTTTTCAAGCACTTCTTTTTCATCGATAGGATATCCTTCGATATATTCCATCACCAGAACATGATGCGTTGTAAATTCCTTATATAAAACCGGTGTCCTTACATACGCAATATCTTTATTCCGTCGGGCAAACTCTTCCATGTTGGCTGCTTCCGTCAGGAAATTCATCTCTTCCTGCGTTACGACCCACAATTCATCCAGCACCATACTGAAGTCGATGGTTTCTTTGATGCTGATCGGTGGTACAAGCTTGACCGCCTTATGCAGAAGACCAATGTCTCTTGCCATCGTATCGTAAATTCCTTTTCGCTGCACCTTTACGACAACTTCTTCTCCTGTCTTCAGCATTGCCCTGTGAACCTGTGCGATGGAAGCTGAACCTAATGTCTCCTTTTCAATTTGTGAAAAGACCTCCTGCCATGGATACCCATAGGAATCTTCAATCACTTCCTCCACTTCCGAAAATGGCATTGGAGCCACATCGGACCGCAGCTTCATCAGTTCATCACAGTACTTCTTTGGAAGTACATCTGAATGCAGTGACATGATCTGACCAATCTTAATAAAAGTAGGTCCCAGATCTTCAAGAATCAGCCGCAGCTTCTCCGGTGTGATCCCCCGGGTCAGCTCATGCTTTCTTAAAACTGCGGTTATCTCTTTTAATCTGGAACCCGACTTTTCATTCTTCATCTTTCTTTTCCGGAGCTATTTCAGCAGTTTCTTTTGTTGCTGCTTCTGCCTCTGCATTCACTCCGTCTTCTGACTCTCCGTCCACAGCTTTTTCCGTTTCCATCTTTGCGAGCTGCTCTTTTAACTGCTCTAACTGCTCCGGTGTCATCTTTCCAAGAAGCTCTGTCAGTTCTTCCGGTGAGGATGCTTTCACTGATACATTCACATTATCCTTGACCGTCTTCTTGATATTATGCTTCAGCTCTTCGTTGAGGACTTTCCCCTGCTCTACTGTCAGCTCACCCTTTTTTACAAGCTCATCCAGCACGTCCTTTGACTTCTCCGCTGTCACAGCTACTGTTCCGATTCCTGCCAATAAGATCTTTTTCAGACCATCCGTCAATCTTTCCATACTCTTCTGCTCCTTTCAAGGTTCTAAGCCTCTTTACATTATCTGATTTTATACTCTTGTTATACACTTTTTTCAAAAAAATGTAAACCATTCCATTATTTTTGGAACAAAAATAATACAACCGATCACTGCAGAAAAAAGTGCTACAATCAGCACTGCACCGGCAGCCGTATCCTTTGCGATTTTGGCCAGCGGTTTTCTTTCCTCCGTCACCAGATCAACAACTGCCTCAACAGATGTATTCACCAGTTCCAGTGCCATGATCAGTCCGCACAAAAGCAGACAGATACACCATTCTATCTTCGAAATTTCAAAGAAAAATCCCGCCAGCACCACCAGCACTGTCATGATACAGTGCATCTTCATATTCTGCTCCTGACGAATCCCGGTCAGAATCCCCTCGATCGCATACCGGAATCCTCCATAAAATTTATGATCCTGCTTTTTCTTCTGTTCCATAAGCACACTCCTCTAATGTCTCTGATCCTCATTGCTGTATACTTCACAGAAACGGGCAGCAAAAGCCGGTTCTTCCCCTCCTGCATATAAATGGGAAATATCTCCTACTTTTGTACCGCGGAAATACGCAATTCCCTGCTCTCTCTCTTCCGTTACCACCTCGGTCACAGAAGTCGGTGCAAGCACCAGCCCATGCCATAATACAAACGGGGAAACATTCCACAAATGGGATAATAATACACAGCTGATCGCAAAATGACAGAAAAAGGTAACCGTCTCTGTACTTTCTTTTTCTACCCGGTAATGATTTCTCTCCCTCACATATCCATGCTCTGCAAGAAATGCATCAAACTCCCGGATCACCCGGTCATAAACCACTTCCATATCCGAGCATTCTGCCACCTTGGAATTTCTCCATTCCCTGCGATCCATATATTCTTCATGCTCTGTCCAGTATCCCGGTGCCATATCCCATACATTCCTTATCAGATACTTTCCGTCTGCCATTTTTGCTCCCGGATATGCCCGGCTCAATTCCGGATCTTTATTCAGATCCAGCTGTGCCGGAAATTCCCGCAGCCACTCCAGTACTTCCGCATCTTTTCCCGTCGCTTTCAGACAGGGCTGTGCCGTATCCATCGCCCTGCCAAGGGGAGACTGATAACAACTTCCCATCGCAAGCGATGATGCCCTCTTTGCCAACAGTTCTGCCTCCCTGCGTCCTTTTTCTGTCAATGTATCATGTTCATAATCCGGGTCTCCGTGCCGGATCAATAAAATTCTCATCCTGTTCTCCTTCTGCTTTTTCTGTTGCACTTCCTATTATTAGCTTTGTCGTTCTCTCTTTTTCTTACTTTCCTACACATCCCATACTGCTGCAAGCCAGCACTTTGCAAGCATCCTCCATGCACCAACTTCTTTTAAAACCTTCCGCAAGTGTTCTTTCTCATCCCGACTCCATTTTTCCGGTGCAGGTCTGGAAATTCCATACTTCGCAAGCAGCTCCTCACCGGTCTTTTTCTCAAACCTGGTTTCACCTCTCAGGATTGCTTCGCTAAGCAGTCTGATCTGCTCCATCGTATAAGGTTCTCTGCCTCTTTCCTCCAGCCAGTCTTCTGTCGCTACAGACATTCCGTGAACACCATCTGAAAATACGTGATGAGCATACGGAACACCTGCCTCTTTACACGCCTTTGCAAAAAGATAACTGTTCTCTACCGGAACTGACTCATCTGTTGCTGTCTGCCACAAAAAGCAGGGTGGCGTATCTGCGGTCACATGCTTTTCAAGTGACATATAATCTAGATCCTTCTGATCCGGGTTCTCCCCGAATAAGGCGACAAAAGATCCCGGATGTGCCGCCTTTCCTGCAGTGATGACCGGATAAGCAAGAATCGCTGCATCCGGACGGTTGGACACCCGGTCATATACCGGATCCGGATCTTTTATATCCTTCCAATGCACACTTAAACTGGCACATAAATGCCCTCCTGCAGAAAATCCGCATACTGCGATCTTCTCCGGGGTGATCCGGTACTCTTCTGCTTTCCCGCGTATCATGCGGATTGCTCTTGAAATATCCTGAAGAGGCTGCATTCCCAGTGGAACTTCATCCAGCGGATTCACTGTATAGACAAGCACAAATACATTATAATCTGCCTCGTAAAAATCCATGGCAACCAGATGTGCTTCTGTCCGTGAAACCTGCCGGTATCCACCTCCCGGAACAACGATCATAGCCGGATGGATCTTATCATCCTCATGCATATAACTGACCATCACCGGAATAAATCCATGAGCTCCCTCATAAGAATATTCTTCTTTTTTCCAGATCTCTGTTCTCTGTCCTTTCATCTCTATAAGGCCTCAACTTCCAGATAAGGATTCTCTGCTTCATAAAATGCTTCTTTTTCCACGACCTCTGCAAGTGCTGCATCTAACGGCATCCTGCCAAGAACCGGCACTTCCAGTTCCGCAGCGATCTCATCAATATGGCTTTCTCCGAAAATGTGGATCTTTTTTCCGCAGTCTGGACAGAGGATATAGCTATAATTTTCAACAATGCCAAGCACCGGAATATTCATCTGCTTTGCCATACCATACGCCTTTTTCACGATCATTTTGACCAGATCCTGCGGAGATGTCACGATCACGATCCCATCGACCGGAAGTGACTGGAATACGGTCAGCGGAACATCTCCCGTTCCCGGTGGCATATCCACAAACAGATAATCAAGATCTCCCCACATAACCTCTGTCCAGAACTGCTTCACAACCCCTGCGATCACCGGTCCACGCCAGATTACCGGAGCCTCCTCATCTTCAAGCAACAAGTTCACTGACATGATCTTTGTCCCGTCTTTTGCAATCCGTGGAAGGATACCTTCCTGCGTTCCCTGAGCTTTTTCATGAATACCGTACATTTTCGGAATGGAAGGTCCGGTAATATCTGCATCAAGAATCCCAACCTTGTATCCCATTTTCACCATCTGCCTTGCAAGTGAGCCGGTGACAAGAGATTTTCCGACGCCTCCTTTTCCACTGACAACTCCAATGACTTTTCCAATGGATGAATGTGCATTTGCCGGCTCGTGCAGATCCACTTTCTTACTGCTGCAGGAACCTGCCTGTGAGCAACTGGAGCAAGCCGATTCTGAACATCCTTCCGTCTTCTGTTCTTCTGTCATAATCTTACCTCTTTCTTTCATGATCCCTGTTCTTCCACTGATATTGAACAGTTCACTCTTTTTTCTCTGTTGTTACAGTATACCACTTTCATCTTGCATTTCAAAGATTCTGTTCTATAATTATCCTATAAATAGATGTCGGGGTCAAAAGCATCTTAAACCCTGTAACTTATAGATAGAAGGAGTGAAATGATCTTGCAAAATAATCAGACCGATCTTGTTCTTGTCCCTGCCGGACAATTAAAACCCTTAGACACTATCTGCGGATTTCAGGTGCGTCCCGGATTTTTTCTTGATTTCGGTGCAACCGTGATCCCTGGTGGAGTCAACTTCACGATCCAGTCGCATAAGGCAACCTCCTGCGAACTTTTACTGTTCCACCGGGAAGCGGAAGAGCCCTTTGCCGTTCTTCCATTTCCTGATAATTACCGCATTGGATTCTGCTATTCCATGATCGTATTTGGTCTCGACATTGAAGAATTTGAATATGCTTACCGGCTGGACGGACCTTATGACGAGAAGATGGGGCTCCGCTTTGACCGTACCAAAGTCCTGCTTGACCCTTATGCCCGTGCCGTAACCGGGCAAAGCCACTGGGGCCATAAAAATAATCCGCAACATGGCTACCGGGCACGTGTCGTTCATTCTAACTTCGACTGGGGGCAGCAGCGTCACACTTCCATCCCGATGGAAGATCTCATCATTTATGAACTGCACGTCCGCGGCTACACAAAGGATGCAAGTTCAGGAGTGAAACATCCCGGTACTTTCGACGGTCTGAAAGAAAAGATTCCTTACCTGAAAGGCCTTGGGGTCAATGCCGTTGAGCTGATGCCGGTCTTTGAATTTGACGAAATGCGGGATGCACGACTGATTGATGAAAACCTGCTGCTCGACTTCTGGGGATATAACCCGGTCAGCTTTTTTGCACCAAATACCAGCTACAGCTCTTCTAAAGAGTACAACCGCGAGGGAATGGAACTGAAAAGTCTGATCAAAGAACTTCATGACCAGAACATAGAGGTGATTCTGGATGTGGTTTTTAACCATACTGCCGAGGGAAATGAATTTGGCCCATCCTTTTCTTTCAAAGGCTTTGACAACCAGATTTACTACATGCTCACTCCCGATGGACATTATTATAATTTCAGTGGCTGCGGAAATACGCTCAACTGTAATCATCCCGTAGTGCAAAATATGATCCTGGACTGTCTTCGTTACTGGGTGATCGAATACCGTGTTGACGGGTTTCGGTTCGACCTTGCTTCCATTCTCGGACGCAACGAGGACGGAACTCCTCTGCACCAGCCTCCGCTTCTCCGCAGTCTGGCTTTTGATTCCATCCTTGGAAATGTAAAACTGATCGCAGAAGCCTGGGATGCCGGCGGACTCTACCAGGTCGGATCTTTTCCCTCCTGGAAACGCTGGGCTGAGTGGAATGGACGTTACCGGGATGATATGCGTCGTTTTCTGAAAGGAGATGATTTTCTTTCCCAGGCTGCTGCCCGCCGGATCACCGGTTCACCCGATCTTTATGATCCGGTTTTCCGGGGCAGGAATGCTTCTGTTAATTTTCTGACCTGCCACGATGGATTTACGCTTTACGATCTCTACAGCTATAATGAAAAGCACAATGAAGCCAATGGCTGGGGAAATACAGACGGTGCAGATGACAACAACAGTTGGAACTGTGGTGTGGAAGGAGATACAACGGATCCTTCCGTCCTGGCTCTTCGCAGAAAAATGATGATGAATGCCTGTGCTGTCCTGATGTGCAGCCGTGGCACTCCTATGTTTCTTGCCGGAGATGAATTTGCTGATACACGCTATGGAAATAATAATCCCTACTGTCAGGATAATCTGATCTCCTGGCTGGACTGGTCACTTTTAGAGAAGAACAGAGCATTGTATGAGTTTTTCCGTTATATGATCCACTTCAGAAAAGCTCATGCCTGTATCCGCAAAGACCTTGAGCCTAGTTATCTCGGTTTTCCGTCCATGAGTCTTCATGGTCTCACTCCATGGAAACCTGACCTGCCGGAAAGCAGTCACACTGCCTGCGTTCTCTTTTCAGGTTATGATGACTCTTTGCACAAAGAAGATCTGGTCTTCCTTGCCGTGAATACACACTGGTGTTCCGCTGCTCTGACTCTGCCTCAGCTCCCGGACGGCTATACCTGGAAGATTGCCGTCAATACAGGAGACAAAAAACAGCAGACATTCACGGATTCTGAAATACCTGCTGCCGGTTCCTCCGTTCTGCTTGGAGAACGGTCTGTTATTGTATTTGTGGGGGAAAGAAATTAAAGATGTCAGGGTCAAAAGGTCTGAAACCACGTGTGCTTGCACACTGGTGGTAGAATGACCTTGAGACCCGCCCCGATATGAGCATAAAAGTGGGGCGTAAGCACCATGATATGCGAATAGCGGGTAGGATTGTGGGAGTGCGTAGCACGAAACAATCCGTTGGCATCATTGTTGGGGGCTTTTGACCCCAACATCAATTAAATATAGTATCTATTCGGGATTCCACTTAAATAATTTCAAAGAATGGCAGGGAAAATTGCTTTTCCTCTGCCATTCTTTCTGCCTGAAACCTTAACTCACTATTCAGGACTTTTTATTCTTTATCTTCAAAAACTTCTTTCACTTTTTCTTTGAAAGACTTCTTCTTTGACTTTTTGTCCTCTGCGGTTTCTGTATTTTCACTGCGTTTCAGTGTATTTCCTGTCAACTCATCAAATCTTCTGAGAGCTTCTTTTGCTTCTGCACTCAGATGATCCGGTGTCTGGATCACTACTGTAACCAGATGATCTCCTCTGACCTGTGAATTTCTCAATGACGGAACACCTTTTCCGGTTAAACGTACCTTTGTTCCGGTTTTTGTTCCCGGCTTGATCGTGCAGACTACATCTCCATCTACTGTCGGGATCTTGATCTCTCCACCAAGTGCTGCGATCGCAAAGGATATTGAAACTGTAGAGAGGATATTCATATCTACACGCTGGAATACCGGATGTCTGGATACATTTACCTCAACAAGCAGATCTCCTCTCGGACCGCCATTAACTCCCGGCTCGCCTTTTTCGCGAATACGGATACTCTGTCCGTTATCAATTCCTGCTGGAATAGTAACTTTGATCTTCTTCTTACTTGCGGTATATCCGGTTCCTGCACATTTTGGACACTTTTCTTTTACAACTTTTCCTGAACCGCCACAGGTCGGACAGGTCTGCACATTCTGTACAGTACCAAAGAAAGACTGCGATGTATAAACAATCTGACCCCTTCCACCACACTTTGGACAAGTCTCAGGAGAAGTTCCCGGCTTTGCACCTGTACCATGACAGTCTTCACATGGATCTTTCAGAACCAGCTCCAGCTCTTTTTCACATCCATGTACTGCCTCTTCAAACGTAATGCGGACACTTTTTCTGATATTGGCACCTTTCATCGGACCATTACTGGTTCCGCCTCTTCTGGAACCTCCGAACAGATCTCCAAAGATATCTCCGAAAATGTCTCCAAAATCAGCTCCATTAAATCCGCCGCCAAATCCACCTGCACCTCCGGCACCTCCCTCAAATGCCGCGTGGCCGAACTGATCATACTGACGACGTTTGTCAGCGTCACTCAGAACGGCATAGGCTTCAGAAGCCTCTTTGAACTTTTTCTCAGCTTCTTTATCTCCCGGATTCATATCCGGATGGTACTTCTTTGCAAGCTGACGATATGCTTTTTTTATTGTAGCATCATCGGCATCCTTACTTACGCCGAGTACTTCATAATAATCTCTTTTTGCCTCTGCCATAATACAACTACTTTACCTTTCTATAACCTCAAGAAATTCTACGAAGCTATATTCCTACAGCTTCGTAGAATCCTTTATTCTTCATACTTTTCTGATGTAAATCTTTCAGATTACATGGATCAGATTAAACCTCTTTGTAATCTCCGTCTACTACATCATCATTTGCAGAACTTTCCGGTGCCGGACCTGCTCCCGGTGTAGGACCTGCCTGTGCTCCTGCTGCTGCATTCTGCTCATACATCTTTGTAAATAACTTCTGAGCACTTTCCATCAGTTTCTCTTTTGCAGCTTTGATCTCTGCAACCTGAGCCTCAGATGTCTCTTCCGGTGCAGATTTTGCAAGGATATCTTTCAATGCCTGTACGTCAGCTTCTACAGCCGCCTTATCTGCTGCATCCAGTTTATCTCCGACATCCTGAATTGCTTTTTCTGTCTGGAATACCATAGCATCGGCTTCATTTCTTGTATCAATTGCTTCTTTACGTTTCTTATCCTGAGCCTCGAACTCTGCTGCTTCTTTCACAGCTTTATCGATATCGTCATCAGACATATTAGAACCTGCTGTGATCGTAATATGCTGCTCTTTACCTGTTCCAAGATCTTTCGCAGATACATTTACAATACCGTTTGCATCAATATCGAATGTAACTTCAATCTGCGGTACTCCACGTGGAGCCGGCGGGATTCCATCCAGTCTGAACTGTCCGAGTGATTTATTATCCTTGGCGAACTGTCTCTCACCCTGTACTACGTTGATATCTACAGCTGTCTGGTTATCTGCTGCCGTAGAGAAGATCTGACTCTTCTTTGTCGGAATTGTTGTATTTCTCTCGATCAGTCTTGTAGCCACACCACCCATTGTCTCGATAGACAGTGACAGGGGAGTTACATCAAGAAGAAGGATATCGCCTGCACCTGCATCTCCTGCAAGTTTACCACCCTGTACGGAAGCACCAAGTGCTACACACTCATCCGGGTTCAGAGATTTGCTTGGCTCTTTGCCTGTCAGTCTCTTCACTTCTTCCTGAACTGCCGGGATACGTGTTGATCCACCAACAAGAAGTACCTGACCAAGCTCGGAAGCTGTGATACCTGCATCAGAAAGTGCACGTCTTACCGGCTCCTGTGTCTTCTCTACAAGATCTCTTGTCAGTTCATCAAATTTAGCTCTTGTAAGGTTCATATCGAAATGCTTCGGTCCTTCAGCTGTTGCTGTGATGAACGGAAGGTTGATATTGGTTGTCGTTGCACTTGAAAGTTCTTTTTTAGCTTTCTCTGCTGCTTCTCTTAATCTCTGAAGAGCCATCTTATCTGTCGAAAGATCTACACCCTCTTTTGCTTTGAAGTCTGCCAGCATATAATCTGTAATCTTCTGGTCGAAGTCATCTCCACCAAGTCTGTTGTTACCTGCTGTTGAAAGAACTTCGATAACTCCGTCACCGATTTCGATAACAGATACATCGAATGTACCACCACCAAGGTCGTATACCATGATCTTCTGCTCTTTTTCGTTGTCAAGACCATAAGCAAGAGCTGCTGCTGTAGGCTCGTTGATGATACGCTTTACATCAAGTCCTGCAATCTTACCGGCATCTTTTGTAGCCTGACGCTGAGCATCGTTGAAGTAAGCCGGAACTGTGATAACAGCTTCTGTTACTTTCTCTCCAAGATATCCTTCTGCATCCGCTTTCAATTTCTGAAGGATCATTGCTGAAATCTCCTGTGGAGAATACTTCTTTCCATCAATATCTACTTTATAATCTGTACCCATCTCTCTCTTAATGGAAGAGATCGTTCTTGCAGCGTTCGTAACTGCCTGACGTTTTGCAGGCTCTCCTACGAGACGCTCTCCTGTCTTTGTAAATGCTACAACAGACGGTGTTGTTCTTGCACCTTCTGTATTTGCGATAACTGTAGGCTGTCCACCTTCCATAACAGCTACGCAACTGTTTGTTGTACCAAGGTCAATACCAATGATTTTTCCCATGATAAATTTCCTCCTCTATTTATTCTCTAGTTTTGATAAAACTCAAATTAATTTGCTACCTTTACCATACTGTGCCTTACAACACTCTCACGGTACATGTAGCCTTTCTGAAATTCTTCAGCGACAACATTTTCGCCGAATTCTTCATCCTCCACATGCATGACTGCATTGTGGAAATCAGGATTAAACTCCTGACCGACAGCTTTGATCGGTTTCACTCCAAGTGAATCCAGTGTCGTCATAAGCTGCTTGTAGATCTTCTCCATTCCTTCTGCGAACGGAGAACCTTTTTCCTCTTCCGGTATGGAATCTAATCCACGTTCAAAATTGTCAACAACCGGAAGAATTTTTTCTATGATATCTTTCGCACCGATCTCATACATCTGGGACTTTTCCTTTTCTGATCTCTTGCGGAAGTTATCAAACTCTGCCATCTGACGAGTGATACGATCATTTAACTCTTCGATCTTCTCGTCTTTTTTGTCCTTCTTATTTTTCTTTCCGAAGAACTTTTTTTTCTCACCGGATTTTTCTTCTCCCTGATCCTCTTCAGATCCGGTTTCTTCTCCGGCTTCTGCTGTATCTTCGGCATCTTCCTTTGCTTCTGCTTCAGCAGCTTCCTCTGCCTCTGCCGTTGTAGCATTGGTTTCTTCTGCTTCAGCTTTTGCTTTCGCCTCTTCTACAGCCTCTTTCACCATATCTTCTTTGCTCATGTTCTCTGTCACCAGCTTTCTACCTTTCTATCCTTTTGGTTCTTTATTATAAATCGCATCCAACTCACTTTGCAGGGTCTTCAGCGTCTTCATGACATGTTCATAATCCATTCTTTTCGGACCGATAATTCCAATCGTTCCCTTCATGCCTTCTCCAAGTTCATATGTGGCTGTTACCACGCTGCAGTCTTTCATCGTCTTCACCGGAGCTTCATCTCCGATATAAACCTGAATCCCGTGATTTTCCTCACTGGCAAGCGTCTCTGTCACCAGATCTGCCAACTGCTGCTTTTCTTCAAAAGCACTGATGATCTCCTGTGCACTCTGCTTATCACTCAACTCCGGATACTTGAAAATATTTGTCGCACCACTTGTATAGATCTCCATATCATTATCTACATGAATAATCTCGGCAACTGCATCCAGAACGTGTCCGATCACTTCACTGTGGATTCCTGCCTGCTCTTTTAACCTGGCGATCAGCCCCAATGTGATCTGATCGATCGACAGTCCGTTCAGTGTTGTATTCAGAAGCATATTCAGCTTCAACAGGTTCTCATTACTTAAGGTTTCGCCTACTTCAATAATTTTATTCTTAATTACATTTCCACCGAGTACGATCACCGCTACGATCTGCTCTTCATCCACCTGGGAAAGCTGAATGAACTTCAAAGTATTGCGACTGTTGACCGGAGTCGAAACCATCGTCGCATAATTGGTATTGGAGGCAAGAACTTTTGCTGCCTGCTGCAATACTTTTTCTACTTTGTCAGTCTTCTCAAGAAGAGCATCCTCACGTTCACTGATCTCCTGTTCTTTTTTCTCCATCAGCAGATCCACATAGAACCGATAGCCTTTATCCGACGGTATCCTCCCTGCAGAAGTATGTGGCTGGAAAATATATCCAAGATCCTCAAGATCCGCCATCTCATTGCGAATCGTAGCTGAACTGAGCTTCAGGTCAGTGTACTTTGAAAGAGTTCTTGAACCAACCGGTTCACCGGTCTCCAGATAATTCTGAATGATAGCTTTTAATATAGTAAGTTTTCTTTCTGTCAATGCTTCATCCATTGCCATCACTCTTCCTCCCGTTCTCTGACTCTCTTTCTTTCGGCTTATTAGCACTCCCTACTTTTGAGTGCTAACACCTTACAGATAATAAGATAGCACCTCATTTTCCGTTTGTCAACAGTGATTCTCAAAAATTTGTAGTTGTCGAACGGAAAATAGCCCAAAAGCAGGAAGGTTTTTGACAGAAGAGCGTCCATATCCGCACTTGTTGTTGCATCGCAGTGCAGGACCCGCTTTACCTCAGCCCGTTGACAACTTGTAACAGGAACGTGGAAACACTCGTGCA
>ENA-OWOV01000256-OWOV01000256.1-gut-metagenome-genome-assembly--contig:-NODE-256-length-19896-cov-6.909027_pt1 | contig 19896 bp, 17 predicted proteins | sample MGYA00248247_ERZ651799 | MGnify/ENA primary metagenome ERZ651799 (study PRJEB26908, sample SAMEA4031712) | gut metagenome | biome: gut; feature: normal infant; material: stool | place: China | collected 2015...
AACATTTGTACTTTTTTCTTGCGTTAATCTATATACTTTCAAAAATTTATTTGATATAATAGGGACTGTTACAAGAAGAAACAGTAAAAATATGACAGGACCGGAGGTTAGTATTTTCAGTATTTCCGAGTGCTGTTTTATCCGTAAATATTAGTTTTGTGACTTTTATTCGTAACGAGGTGAGAAACACATCTATTCACTATAAAAATGAGTTTTTCGTTACGAATCTGGATACGAATTTTTGGCTGATAATGATCATAGTAAAAGTCACAAATGGAGGGATTTACCATGAATGCAGAAAAAGGACATTCGCAATCCGCTGACAATAGTCAGCTACTTGCTCATAAAAGCAGCTCGCAGGGCGGACATGCTTTTAAATTAAAAGCCCCATATAAGCCAACCGGAGACCAGCCACAGGCGATTGCAGAGCTTGTGAAAGGGTTCAAGGAAGGCAATCAATGCCAGACTTTACTAGGGGTTACGGGTTCGGGAAAGACTTTTACGATGGCAAATGTGATTCAGCAATTACAGAAGCCGACGCTTGTCATCGCTCATAATAAGACGTTAGCAGCTCAGTTGTATGGAGAATTCAAGGAGATGTTCCCTGACAACGCGGTGGAGTATTTTGTCTCCTACTATTTATAAGGCAGAAAATGAGTGATATTGTGTGCTGTTTTGTACATTTTTACATTGTTTCTGCGGACTGTATGGACAGAATAGCACTAGATGAAATAGGTGAAAATAGACGGACGGGTGACCTGATTCGTACATAGAGATGGTTATTTTTGTATTCGCCAGAGGGGGATTGAAGGAAAAGAAGGAAGATTTTTAGAAAATGTAATTGCAATTTGGTTGTTTGGTAATTGTAGAAGAGATGAAGAATATTTATGCATAAAGAAGAAAGTAGTGCTATAACGACAAGAAGAGAGGAATATAGAATAAAAGATAAAAGCGTCATATTTAGGACACTAAATATATATGATTGAGGATAAAAAACGGATTGACAAATCTTTTGTATTAAGTTTATAGAGACAAATTTATTGGATACAATAAGGCATAGAAGGAAAGTGGAAAATAATAAATTTTGCGGAGGCAGTGATTATGTAGATAATTGTTGCCTTTTTATGTGTAGTTTTTTTGGTGAAGTTTGAATATAGGTACTTTATTTCAAAGGAAAAATTTTCAAAATTAATGTCACCATTATAGGTTTGTATTCGTATTAAAGTTAAAAGAGAAAATCAATAGGGAGGTGAATCTAATGGGAAAGATAATGAGAGGAATAGGAAAAAACATTTAATGACTACATTTCATACTTTTATATCTTGTTGCGGCAGGTATAATTTTGTTATTCTTTTCGATACTTGCAATAGTAAAAGATTTCAAAGTATTGGATAGTAACTATATTGATAATATTATCGGTATAGCAGCATTAATATTTGGAATTGTATCTATACCAAGAGTAAAAGAGTGGTTAGGAAAAAAAGTTAAATGATGTCTACAACAAAGAAACCCATCTTAGCTATTGTTAGAGATGATCTTAATGAAAATAATAATATAATAAATTTTCATTAAAGTTATGTTAAGGTTTGTATGATATTCTATACAAAACGGAGGGACGATATGGAAATTTTAACAATAAAAAATCTTACAAAAAAATATGATAAAGTAGAAGTATTAAGAAATATCAATATGCATGTAACAGAAGGTGAAATATACGGTCTGATTGGGAAAAATGGTGCTGGAAAGACTACATTGATGAAAGCAATTTTAGGTCTGACAGATATTGCCGGTGGAGAAATTAAGTTATGGGGAAAAACTATAAGTAATATGCCTTCATTATATAATAGGATTGGAGCTAATTTAGATTTCCAGGGATTTTATCCGGAGTTATCTGCTTATGAAAACCTGAAGGTATTTTCAAATATAAGGGGAGTGACAAAAAAGTATGCTATAGAAGAGGCACTTGAAAAAGTAGACTTATTTAATGAAAAAGATAAAAAGTATAAAAGATTTTCTCTCGGGATGAAGAAAAGACTGGGCTTAGCAAACGCTATCATTCATGAACCAGAATTTATTATTTTGGATGAACCTACAAATGGGCTTGATCCAATTGGAATTTCACAATTTAGAGAATATTTAATGAAAATCAGTAAAGAGCAGGAAACCACTATTATGATTTCAAGCCATTTATTGTCTGAAATAGATATTATGGCTGATCGTATAGGTGTTTTAAATGAAGGTGTTTTAATAGCTGAGAAAAGTATAGAAGAAATCCGACAAGGAAATAGAACACATATCAAAATTTTAGTGACTAATGGGGAACTTACATGTGGAATTTTAGAGAAAATTTTTCATGTTGAAGATTACGAAGTGGTAGATAAAAATACAATATATATTTATAATCTTAAATTAAACAGAGAGGAATTTTCTAAGGAATTGGCAAAATACGGAGTAGGAATAATGGAAATAGGTGTAGAAGAAGAAAATTTAGAGGCTTATTTTAAAAAAATAATACAAGGAGATTGAAAATGAAAATGTATATTGCTTCAGAACTTCTAAAAGAAAAAAGAGAAAAACATATTTACTTAGGTGCGATTTCTATCCTTATGTGTTTAATATTAACCTTAAGTAATTTCTATAAATTGACACAAAGAGCAAGTGTTTTAGACCTATATTGTGATAATATGGAGTTTATTTTTTTTATAACACTATTGTTTACTGTTCTTTATACGATTGTGATTTTTGCTGATGAGCATCGATATGGAACTATTTATCAGCTGGAGATTATACCAGTATCATCTCGAAAATTTGTATTGGCAAAATTAGTTGTAATTGCTTTTTTTAGCACTATAACAATGGTCTTGCCATCGCTTGTGTATGCGATTATTATTGGGATTCGAGGATATGATTTTTCTTTTTACACAATTGCTGTTTTGTTATTGATAAACATAATAGATGCGTTGCTGCTTACAGCGGTAATGTTACCTATTGTGTTTATAGTTACACTTTGTAAAGGGAATTACATTCCTTCTTTACTTTTAAGTTTTGCATATATGATATTGTGTTTTTTCATACCAAGTTTTCCGATTAGTCAGAGTTTAGCGCAAAAGTTACTTGCATATGCACATCCATTAGGGGGATACGCCCTAATTCATAATTGGTTAATATATAAACTAGTTCCATACGAAACCTCAATGATATTAGAACCGAAAGAAAACGGAATATTGGCATTAGGGGGAATGATATTGTGGGGAATGCTTTGCCTTAGCTTCTCAATAATAATTATGAAAAGGAAGGGAAAATAAAATGATTGATGTAAAATACAATGAAGTTAAAGACAGAAATAGTTGGATTGATGGAAATTATTTAAATGCAACAATATGTGTAACAGAAGACTGCAATTTGAGATGTACATATTGTTATATGGTAGGGAAGAATAATGTAAATAGAATGAATTGGGAAACAGGAAAGCAAATTATCGATTTTCTGTTAGACAATCCATATACGTCAGAAATGTCGGATAGTATTATGCTGGATTTCATTGGCGGAGAACCGCTTTTGGAAATGGATCTTATAGATAAAATGTGCGATTATTTTATTTTGAGAATGTATTCGGAAAATCATAAATGGTTTCCAAATTATGTATTTACATTTTCAACAAATGGAGTTTTATATGGAAAAGAAAATGTGAGGAATTATGTAAATAAACATGGTGAACATTGTGCTTTTTCCATAAGCATTGATGGAATAAAAGAGAAACATGATATGACTCGCAAGAAAATTGATGGTTCAGGTTCATATGAAGATGTGATAAAAAATCTTCCAATGTATTTGGAAGAAAATTATAATCCGTCCACCAAATCAACATTTGCAAGTGCAGATCTTCCATTTCTAAAAGATAGCATTATACATTTATGGGATTTAGGATTTAAAGATGTTGAGTCAAACTTAGTTTATGAAGATGTGTGGAAAGCAGGAGATCCAGAAATATTTGAAGAACAGCTGAAGGAACTGGCAGATTATATGTTTGAAAGCGGAAGATATAAAACAAATTCAGTTGCATATTTTTCACCTACACGAGGGTTGCCGGTAGGGAAAAAAGATCTTTCAAGTAATCGTTGTGGTGCAGGTTATAAAACAGTAGCTTTTGACTATAAAGGAGATATTTATCCTTGTATCCGCTTTTTAGAAATGTGTGCAGAAAATCATGCTAAAAGAGTAATCGGCAATATAAAAGAAGGGATTAATTATTCTCTTCTTCGTCCTATGGCAGCAGCGACATGGCAGTCACAGAGTCCTGATAAATGTAATACGTGTGAATATGGAACAGACTGTGGATGGTGCTTAGCTCATAATTTGAGTGAATCAAATGAGGAATCTGTATTTGAAAGATGCACTTTTATTTGTGAGATGCATAAAGCGAATGCTAGGGCAAACAAGTATTATTGGCAGAAATATGAAGAAATTACAGGTTATACATCTGGTAGAACTATTGAAAAAATGAAGAAAACAGATACAAGGGCATTACGGTATTTATACATAATTACAGGAGATGATGCTCCAGTACATTGTAACTATGAAAAGAAACATGAAGGGAGTAGAAAAATATCTAAAGATGTTATGATGCAAGCATTACAGTTGTGCCAATCGGAAGAATTAGTGCCTATCTTTCAGGGCGAAATTCCAGAATATGTAGACATGAGAAAGCAAATTTATTTTGAGATATCTTCTAAAGGTTCATTTCGTAATGCTGTGACAGGGATTACAGTAATAAATAATATGAAAGAAATGAGAAATATTGAAAGTCCTGTTGCAACTCTGATTCTACAATGCTCAGATAGTACCGATTTTTCAAAGTATGTTATTAAACTATTTGAGCAAGTAAAACGTATTAATATATTTATAAGTGATCTTGATGCTTGGGAAGAAGGGGAAATAATATCTTATGAGGAAGAATTAAAAAAAGTATCAGAGTTTATATTTCAAAAGTATAAGCAAGGAAAATGCGGATATCAATTAAATGTTTTAACAGATAGACTCTACGCAGATTGGGATAATGATAATGATTGTGGAGCTGGCATTTCTTCAATTGCTGTAGGACCTAATGGAAAGCTTTATTCCTGTCCAGCATTTTATTTTAATAACCCTGAAAAGAACATAGGTGATATAGATAATGGTATTGTAAGTGACTGCAAAAGATATACAAGAGAAAAATCTGCAATGTGTGCGAAGTGTAAATCTAGAGTTTGTAATCGTTGTTTATATGAAGGATATAAAGTATGTGGAGAAATGAATGTTCCTTCTGCTATTCAGTGTAGGATAAATTATATTGAAGCGAACGAATCTAGAAATCTGATGAACAAATTAGCAAATGAGATGCCGGACGGCTTTTATATGAATAGAGATTTACCGGAATTAGAATATGTCGATTATGTTGCAGCAGAGATATATAGAGATGAAAGAGCAGAGGCAAAAAGATGGATGTATTAGGAGAATGCAAAATATGAAAAAAATATATATAACAGGGCAAGAAGTAAAAGAACATCTGGAACTTTATAAACGCGGAAGTGCTTTATCAAGTGTAAAGAAAATTCTTGAAAATCCAAAAAGATTATCTGAACTTGGATTTTCTTTGGAACAGTTTAAACAAATTGATGAGGATATTAAACAAGTTAATGTAGACTACATAAACTGGTGCAAGAAAATGGAAGAGAAATATCAGATTTATTTTACTGGAAATATCTTATTTAATATCGATTATATTGAGAAAACCATATCTTTTTAATTGAAGCTTTAATTCGTATAAAAACATAAAAGTGTTTTTATAAATAAAAAATGAAAGGGGTACAAAAATGGATTTTATGTACTTAGTTAACCAGGATGAATCTACAGAAATTACACCTAGAGCATGTGGGAAAAATAGTCCATGCACAGGATGTAAAGGTTGCAAAGGATGCCGTGGCGGCTGTAAGGGCTGTACAGGAAATCTTTTTGTTGGCTAATTTGCAAATGCATGAAAAGGGGGGAGATAACTCTCCCCTTTTTATTAAAACATCTATGAGGTAGACAATGATAAAATTTTTAAAAGAACATATATCTCTTAAAGAAAAAAAAGTTGAAGTTATAGTATTTCTATGTCTAAGTATTTTGACTATGAGTATCGATGTAGTTATTACGTATTTAAATGGTAATTTTATTGATTTAATTATTGATAAGGATAATGTTGGAGTTCTTTTAAGTTACAGTGGAATATTAATATTAGGATACATAGTCAGCATAGTATTAAATTACGGATATCAGAGTTTGTCATTAATATTGCGTGAGGAACTTAGCTTTAGTCTTTCATCAAAATTAATAAAGCATATACATCGGGTATCTATTTTAAAAATAAAAAAATATGAACCATCTTATCTTACACAACGCATTTATTCAGACAGTTCAGATATAATTAATTTTGTCCTGGATAATGTAGTTATGATCTTTGCAAACGTTTTTATTGGCGGTGTAGTGTTGGCTTATGTTGTGAGTGCCAATACTAAAATTTTTATTGTTTTTGTATGTTTTTTGCCTATATATATAATAGTATATTTTTTTTCTCGTAATAGGTTGGTTAGAAAAACAAAGGAAGTAAGAGAAGCACAGAATATTTTTTTTCAAAAAATATATGAACAAATAAGTTTGACAGAGAACATAAAAACGGAAGCAAGTTTTTTTGAATATGATGATTATTTGAAAAAATCTTATCAGAAATATATTAAATCATTCTCAAAATATACAAAACTAAATACAGGAATTAAATCTTTAGAAAATTTTTTGTCATATGGATTCTATGCGATGCTTTTAGTATTAGGAACTGTAGAAATAGTAAAAGGAAATTTAACTATTGGTAATTTTACGATTATCAACGCTTATTTTACTAAGATGCTTGGAATAATTACATATTATTTAGAAGTAGGAAAAGGTATAAAGCAAATAGAAGTTTCCGTCAACAGAATGAAAGAATTATTCGATTTACCTAGAGAACATAATGGAAATATCCTGTTAGAGCACATTTATAATATTGAGGTAAGAGACTTGGTATATCAATATCCCGATAACGATCATATCATTTTTAAAGATTTTAATTGCTCTTTTGAAAAAGGAAATATATATGTAATTCGTGGGAGTAATGGGAAAGGAAAGTCAACACTTTTAAAAACTGTTATAGGAATTTTAGAAACTGAGAGAGGCATTTACATTAACGGATACAATATATGTGAATTGGACATGTATACCATTAGGAAAGAACAAATATCTGTATTAAGACAGAAAATAGAATTTCCGTATGATACAATAGGTAATCTTGTTAGAAAAAATGGAAATGGAAAAAAATTGTTTGAAGGAAGAGTGAGAGAGCTTTTCTTTAATAGAGACTTTAATTTGGAGAAGTATTTTTTATCATATCCAGACGAACTATCAGGTGGAGAACTTCAAAAAGCGTATTTATATAAAATATTAAAGAAAGATGGAGAAGTTTTGATTTTAGATGAACCTACATCAGCATTAGATGAGCAAACTACAATGAATTTTTTTGGTGTGTTAGAAGAAATAAAAAAAGAAAAAATTATTATAGTTATTACACATGATCCTAAATTTGAGAAAATAGCAGATGAGATCATACAACTATAATCTCATCTGCTATTTAAGATGATTGAAGAGGAAAAGATAACAGGAATTTTGTATACACATTAGGAACACTTTCTAAAGTAATAGAACCATTAAGTTTTTGGACGAGTTCTTTTACAATAGCTAATCCCAATCCGTTTCCTTTACTGTTACGGGATAAGTCACATTGATATAGTCGTTCGAAAATAAGATTTTGATCTACATTTTTAATGCCTATCCCATTATCTTCAATAGAAATGTGGATAGAAGAATTAAAAGTTGATACAGAAAATTGCATTTGTGATGCATGGCTGTGATTTACGATATTTTTGAAAAGGTTATCAATAATACGCTGATAGGCAACAGGATCTATGATACAGATAAAAGCTTTTTCAGGTATGGCAAATTTATATTTAATACTATTTTTTTCAAAAATATGTAGCCATTTGCTGATAATGATTCTTGATTGTTCATTTATATCGAATGGAGATAAAAAAAGTTTTTCTTCATTTGCATCTAGTTTTGTCCATTGAAAAAGCATTTCTACAAAATTAGCTAGTTCTAATGCTTTCCGGTTAATTACATCTAAGGAAGCAGAAAGGTTATTAGATGGAGTTATATCTGGTGAACTAGTTAGTAATTCAAGATGCCCTAACATGGAGGCAAGTGGTGTACGAACATCATGAGATAAATTAATCATTAAATCTTTATATTTTTTTTCGGATTTTTTTAGTAAAGAAATATCATTTTGATAGTTGCAACATAATTTATTGATGAGAAAACAAATATTTTTCGTCTGAGCATTAGGTTGTACTAGAATTCTATGGTGCAGGTTTCCGGAAAGTGATATTTCTAAGGAGTCTTCAATCTGTGATATCTCAGACTGAAGGCGTCGATTTAAAATGTAATAATATATAGAAAGACATATAAAAAGTAAAAGAAAAAATATTAGAAAAAATAGAATCATGATAATTATGCCTCCTTATTAAATCGATATCCTATACCATGTACTGTTTCAATGTAATTGATATTAGGACTACAATCTTTTAACTTTTTGCGGATTTTACAAATAATGGACATTAGACTTCCATCATCGTAAAAATACTCTTCTTGCCAAACGGATTCATATATTTGCTTTTTTGTATAAACTGTATTAGGGCTTGAAGATAAACACAATAGAATGTCAAATTCTCTGCCAGTTAGAGTGACGTTTGTATCATTACAAATTACACTTCTAGTAGCCCTATCTATTGAGATTGTGTTAAACTGTAATAAATTATTTTCACTATCAGAGGGAGATATGTTTAATTTATATCGCCTAGTCAGAGCATTAATTCGTGCTTCAAGTTCTTTTAAATTAAAGGGTTTAGTTAGATAATCATCTGCACCTAGGCGTAATCCGATAACTTTGTCCTCTAGACTGTCTTTGGCTGTTACCATAATTACTGGAAAATTCCAATTGTTATGAATATGGGATAAGATTTCTAATCCACTCCCGTCGGGGAGCATAATATCTAGGATTACTAAAGAAATTACGCTAGAAGATGCACTAAGGATAGAAAATGCTTCCTGTTTAGTATGTGCTACCAATGGAGTAAAGCCTTCATTAAAAACGCAATGTTTCATTAAATTACATAAATCAATATCATCATCAATAATTAGTATATTGCTCATTATATCTTGTTCCTTTTTATATAGATAAAAGTGAAGAGTTAACAATAAGAATTTTAACATGTGAAATGCATGAGAACAAGTATAAAATAGAAATATAAGAATGGTAATATAATGGAAGGGAAAATTTATGAATTTATCAAATGATGAAGCAGTAAAAACTTAAATAAAAAAATTTTGCAGAATTACAATCAAATATACACTAATGATATTGCTTATTATACTTACAGTAGTGATGATAATTGGCGCAATATGTCAACAGAACGTTGCCGCTATTGGATATGTGGGAATATTGATTATGACATTTTTAATGATGCGTTATCCATTTAAACAGATTTCTCCAAATTATTAAAAGAGATTAAAAAAAGCAGAAGGGGATATATGGGTAGTTATATACGCCCTCTACTTTTTGGATGGCAACATTTTATTTTATATGAAAAACATTGTTTCTGTATTCCGGAACTCAGATGGTGGGAGTCCCGTTTGTTTTTTGAACAGTCTGCTGAAATATAGTGGGTTATCATACCCAACAATTGACGCAACTTCAGCAACAGAATACGTGGTGGTTCGGAGCAGTGTCTTTGCATTTGTAATCCGTAGATTTAATATATACTGCATGGGAGTTACACCGTTGTAGCGTTTAAAGCTGCGGATAAACCAGCTCGTACTAAGGTGTTTGTCCATGGCGTATTGTTCAATGGAGATTTCTTCTGTAAAATGTTCGCTGAAATACTGTGTGGCCTTCTCCATTTCTTTTTGCAGCATCCGGTTCTGGGAGGAGATGCCAATAGGGGCTTGCCGGCTGATCAGAAGGAACAGTTCACGGAGCAGGAGTGATAAATATTCCTCATAATGCGGGCGGGTAAGCTGGAGCTCCTGGATCATTTTCCGAAAAAGTTGATGGTATTCGGAAGAGTTTCCAGTTTGCATAATCCGTCCGGACTCAAATAAATGATACTCTTTTAAAATATTTTTTATATTGCTCCCGGTAAAATGAACCCAATACACTTCTGTCTGGTCTGAACCGTAGTAAACATATTTTTGCATCTCCCTGGGGCGGTACAAAAGCATGTGACCCGCCTCAATAATCTCCTCTTTACCGTCAAGAAAAAAATGCCCTTTTCCGGCTACAATATATAATAGTTGATAGTCAATCCTTCCTCTGGGTCGGTAGGTGGGCAGTTTGGGCTGGTGGATCAGCCGGTAAGTGCCGCAGCTACCCACAACCAAAGGTCTGCTCTTATCCTTGAAATCCAGTAATGAATTATGCAGATAACCGGAATTTATATACATGATATTCCACTTCCTTTGAAATCATTGGTTTGTTTCTAACAGTAAGTGTATCATTATGTACATATTTTGTGCAATAGTGTTCATAGATAAATTGATAAAAAAAGCGTAGAATAAGCAGTGGAACAAGGGGAAACAAAGAAAGTTAAGAGGAGAGTGTAACAATGAAGAAAGCAATTTTGGTATGGACCGCTATTATGACGGCCGGTATGCTGGCACTGGCAGGATGCGGGAAGAAAGAAACTGGACAGGCAGGAGAATATACAAACCTGGCAGATAAAGAGTCCAGAAAAGCTGTTGTGGGAGAACTGGAGGCGTGCGGTGTAACAAAAGAACAGACAGCGGCACTTGAAAAATGGGCAGAGGATTATCACGAGATAACAGCTAAGTCGTACTCGTATCCCAAAGGATTTACAGTCCTTCCGAAAGACGGGATGGATTACAGTTCTATTTTGATGGATGATTCTGCGAAACCGTATTCCTATCTGCAGGTATCAAACTGTCGCCTGACCGCTTTTAACCTGATAAAGAACCAGCTGACAACAGCGGAGACTGGGAATGATACGGATTTGTGGTTGATGTTTGATATTGATGCCATTGACACGATGCCGGAATATCAGCTGACAAAAGAGGAAAGAGCAGATTTTCTGACACTTTTTAACCAGGTGTCTGTGGAGGGAACTTCAACTTTAGAGGAGCATGAGCAAAAAATCCAGGAGGCATGGAAAGAACGGGACATTCAAATCAGTGGGGACAAACTTTCCCTGATCAGCGTGTATCTGCACGCACTGGAGGATCAGGCACGTTTTGTAGGACACACGGGTGTTCTGGCGGACACAAAAGAGGGACTGCTCTTTGTAGAAAAATATAGTGCTATGGATCCGTTCCAGGCAACGTATTTTAAAGACCGGGCAGAACTAAAAGAATATCTGCTGGCACGTCCAGATTTGTATGGAGATAAAACGGAACTGGCGCCCATTATTATGGAAAATGGGAATGTGATGGAGTAAAAGAAGAACAGGCAGGCAATCATAAGACCGGTGTATCTGAAAAAATTTCAGGTATGCCGGATTTTTTGGTGAATAACGGATTAGGAGTTATAGAACTGTATTATTTTGTGCATGTATAGTCTCATAGAGTTTATGGACGAAATGTGTGAAAAGGGCGTAAAATAACGATAAAACAAAGGAAAAATAAAGAGGATAAAGGAGGAACACAGTGTGATTGTGCCAAGACATTATGAGGACTTAAAAATAGTGCATGAGAATACCATGCCTTATCGAGCTTATTATATGCCGTCTTCCCATGATATGGGGCCTCTGGTAGAGAATCGGTATGCTTCAGACCGGGTTACCGAGTTGAATGGGACATGGCAGTTTCAGTATTTTAAGAGCATCTATGATTTAGAGGAAAAGTTTTATGAACTGGGGTATGACTGCAGCAAGTTTACCAAGGTGGAAGTGCCGGGGGTATGGCAGAATTATGGGTATGACAGCCACCAGTATACCAATGTGAGATACCCGATTCCTTTGGACCCGCCGTATGTGCCACAGGAGAATCCATGCGGAGCCTATATCAAGAAGTTTGTATATCAGAAACCAGAAAAGGCTCCGAAAGCATATTTGAATTTTGAAGGTGTGGATTCCTGCTTTTATGTCTGGGTGAATGGAACGTATGTGGGTTATAGCCAGGTTTCCCACGCTACAAGCGAATTTGATGTGACGGATGCTTTGGCAGATGGAGAAAATACCTTAGCTGTACTGGTTCTGAAATGGTGTGATGGGACTTATCTGGAAGACCAGGATAAATTCCGCATGAGTGGGATTTTCCGGGATGTATATCTTCTGAACCGCCCGGAACAGGTGATTTATGACTACTTTACAACCACGGAACTTCGAGAAGGACAGGCAGTGCTTACGGTGAAAGCCCGCTATCAGGGACAGGCGGTGCCTGCAAAGCTGACGCTTTATGATGCAGATCATAAAGCGGTTGTCTCACAGGCATTGAATGAAGAAGCGGGTACGGAATATACTCATAAAGCGGTGATGTTGGTAAAAGAACCGAAGCTGTGGAATCCGGAACAACCATACTTATACACCCTGGTCCTGGAAACAGAAGGGGAAGTGATTACAGACCGGATTGGCATCCGGGAAATCGTTGTAAAAGATGCAGTTCTCTATGTGAATGGAACTGCCATAAAATTCAAAGGTGTGAACCGACACGATTCAGACCCGGTGACTGGCTTTGTGATTGGGCTGGAACAGATGAAAAAAGATCTGCAGATGATGAAAGAGAGTAACTTCAATGCAGTCCGTAGCAGCCATTATCCCAATGCACCTTATTTTTATCAGCTTTGTGATGAATATGGATTTTTTGTGATTGCAGAGGCAGATAATGAAAGTCATGGAACCCAGTCTCAGTATTTAAAGGATTCCAGTTGGGAAAATGTAAGCCGGAAATGGAATGAAAGAATTTCGGATAACCCGGACTTTATCCCGGCTACTATGGACCGTACAAAACTTTGTGTACACCGGGAGAAAAACCGCCCCTGTATTATCATCTGGTCTATGGGAAATGAATGCGGTTATGGATGTACTTTTGAGGAAGCATTAAAGTGGACAAAAAGTTTTGACCCTGCCAGACTGACCTGTTATGAAAGTTCTTTTTACCGGAATGATAGAAGGAAATATGATTACACCAACATTGACATTTTTAGCCGGATGTACCCTTCCCTGGAGGAAATCCAGGAGTATATGGAGGAGAAGCCGGATAAACCGTTTCTGTTGATTGAATACTGCCATGCCATGGGAAACGGGCCGGGAGATTTGGAAGACTACTTTAAAATGGTTTATAAGTATGATGTCCTCTGCGGCGGTTTTGTGTGGGAATGGTGCGACCATGCTATCTATCAGGGACAGGATGCCAATGGAAAAGAAAAATACTTCTATGGCGGGGATTTTGGGGAAGAAGTCCATGATGGGAATTTTTGCATGGATGGGCTGGTATATCCAGACCGGACACCCCATACCGGGCTTTTGGAATACCAGAATGTATACCGTCCTGCAAGAGCCGTATCTTTCTGTCAGAATACAGGGGAACTGTGTCTGGAAAACTATATGAATTATGTGGATTTGAAGGATTATCTCTACCTGACCTATGAAGTCAATTGTGACGGTAAGCTGCTGGAGAAAAAGCAGTTGGAACTTAAGGAGTCTATCCTCCCCAGAAAAAAGGGAACGGTTCAACTGAAGATATGTGTTCCGGAATGCGGAAAGTGTTACCTGAAGGTATCTTATCACTTAAAACAGGGAAATGCCCTTGTTGTTCCAGGAAGTGTGATTGGATTTGATGAAATTCTGCTAGAAAATAAAGACGAAAGAAATCAGCAGGCAGTGAAGTTGTTAGAATACAGAAAAGAAGATGCTGTGTCTATGCAGGTTTTGGAAACAGATCGGTTCCTTACGATTGAAACAGAGAAGTTCACGTATCTCTACAGTAAACTTTCCGGATTGTTTGAACAGTTATGTTTGAATGGAGAGGAACTGCTGGCTGCACCAATGGAAGTAAACATCTGGAGGGCGCCAACTGACAATGACCGGAAGATGAAGTTGGAATGGATGGCAGCAGGATATGACCGGAGCAAAACCAGAGCCTATGATACAAAATGGGAAATAAGTGGTGAAAGTGTTATCATTCACAGCACTATGTCTGTGGCGGCAGTAGCACTTCAGAAGGTTCTGGATATAGAAACTGAGTGGAAGGTACAGAGCACTGGAGAAATTTCTGTAAATATGCAGGTGAAAAAAGATATGGAATTTCCGCAGCTTCCAAGGTTTGGACTTCGGCTATTTTTAAAGGAAGAATATGAAAGCTTGAAGTTCTATGGTCTTGGTCCTCACGAAAGCTATGTGGATAAACGCAGATCCTGCAGTCATGATCTTTATGAAACGACAGTAGCAGAGCAGCATGAAGATTATCTGCGACCACAGGAAAATGGAAGTCATACAGATTGTGATTATGTGATGATGGAAACGGAAGGCCGGACTTTTGGAGCCGTATCATCCAGACCATTTACCTTTAACGTGTCTTATTATACACAGGAAGAGCTTACAGAAAAGGCACATAATTTTGAACTGGAAAAATCGGGAAGTACCATTGTCTGTCTGGATTATGCACAGAATGGCATTGGCTCCAACAGCTGCGGACCGGAACTTCGCAAGGAGTACCGGTTAGAGGAAGAAACCTTTGCATTTGATATGAAGCTTTTATTTGGGAAGGAATGGTAAGAGCACATGAATGAGAAAAAATATTTAAAATGGTACAACAAAGTAGGGTATGGTTCCGGGGATATTGCAGGAAACGTGGTTTATGCGTTCCTGTCCTCCTTTGTCATGATTTATCTGACCAATACGGTAGGATTGAACCCTGGAATTATCGGAACCCTGATCGCAGTGTCGAAATTATTTGATGGGGTTACAGATGTATTCTTTGGCTCGCTGATCGATAAGACAAAGAGCAGACTGGGCAAGGCAAGACCTTGGATGCTGTATGGATATATTGGCTGTGCAGTAACACTGGTAGCTATTTTTGCTATTCCTGCAAATATGGGTGAGTTTGCCCAGTATGCCTGGTTCTTTATTGCCTATACCTTGTTAAACGCAGTTTTTTATACTGCGAATAATATTGCCTATTCTGCTTTGACAGCCCTGGTAACAAAAAACAGCAAGGAACGGGTACAGATGGGCTCCTATCGCTTTATCTTTGCTTTTTCAACCAGTCTTTTGATCCAGTCCCTGACGATTGGATTTGTGGAATGGATGGGTGGTGGAGCTGCCGGCTGGAGAATGGTTGCCATTGTTTATGCGGTAATCGGACTTGTAGTGAATACCATTTCCGTATTTTCAGTGAAGGAACTGCCGGAAGAAGAATTAAATGATGGAAAAGCATCTGGAGCAGATGAGAAATATTCCCTGATTGATGCCGGGAAGCTCTTGTTTACAAACAAGTATTATGTGATGATCTGTGCTACTTATATTTTACAACAGATTTATACCGCTATGTTAAATATGGGGATTTATTATATGACCTATATCCTGTTTAATGAAAATCTGTACGGCGTATTTTCCTGGGCGATTAATATCCCTCTGATTATTGCACTGCTGGTTACACCGTTTTTAGTGGAAAAATGGAAGGGAATGTATAAACTGAATTTGACCGGATATGTGATTGGAACGATTGGAAGAGCCCTGGTTGTAGTAGCCGGTTATCTGGGAAGTGTGCCATTAATGCTTTTGTTTACCGGTATTGCAGCCTTTGGTATGGGACCATGGCAGGGAGATATGAATGCAGTGATTGCTTCCTGTTCGGAATATACGTATCTGACAAAGAAGAAAAGAGTAGATGGAACCATGTATTCCTGTACCTCTCTTGGTATTAAACTGGGCGGTGGAATTGGAATTGCCATTACCGGCTGGCTTCTGGACCTCAGTGGTTTTGACGGAACGCTGGCGGTGCAGAGTGATTCCTGTATTCAGATGCTTCAGATTATGTATCTTTGGGTTCCGGTGGTGATTGCTCTTATTATTACTTTTATCATGTCCAAAATGAATGTAGAACGTGCCAATGAGAAACTCCTGGAGGAGCAGGCCCTTAAAGAGGAAGATGATAATTGGTACAATTAAAATAAGCAGCATAGAAATCCATAATTTATCATCAAATAGTTAATCAGTTTTTTCATGTTGGTGTCCTCCTTTCCTGATTTCTGGCTTTATTATAGCGTATCAGGGGAGGGAGTGCGTGCCAAATGAAAAAAAGAAACAGCCAAATCTTGAAGAGAAGGGGGAAAACAGAATGCAGCCGTCTTATGAAGAAAAAACAGAAAAGTTCAGTATGATAAGGAAAAAACCGCATCACGTTCCCCCGCATCTTCACAATGCCATAGAACTGGTATATGTGACAAAAGGGGAGCTGGAGCTTGGCGTTGGATATGAACTATATCATATGGAAAAAGGGGACTTTGCAGTCGTTTTTCCGGACCTGATCCACCATTATCAGGTATTTTCAAAAGAAAGCAATGAAGTGTACCAGATTTATGCTTCTCTGGAACTTAGCGGGCCATTTATGGCTTTGCTGCAGAAAAAATGTCCGGAAAATCCAGTCATCAAAAAAGAGAATCTTCCTTATGAGATTAAAAATTCTCTGGAATGTCTGATAAGTGGAGAGAAGGTCAATGAAATCGTGGGGCAGGCTTATTTACAGATTATTTTGTATCAGTGTAACAATATGCTTCAATTTATAGAAAAAGACCGTGTGGGGAGTAATGATCTGATATATTCTGTTATGACATATCTGTTATCCCATTTTCAGGAAGAACTGACACTTGGAAGTGTGGCAGAAGCCCTTGGGATCAATAAGTTTGCCTTATCAAAAGTCTTTTCTGGTATCTTTCATACGAATTTTAATCAGTATTTGAACGAAATCCGGCTGAACTATGCCTCTTCTCTGCTGGAAAATACAGATAGAAGGATTACAGATATTTATCTGGAAGCCGGATTTGAAAGCCAGCGGACATTTAACAGGGCTTTTCAACAGAAGTATGGGCGGACACCTAGCGAATATCGGAAAACATGGTGGGGAAAGTAGAGGATTTTTTCAAAATCTCCAAATGGAAGATAGAAAAGCCTTATTTTTTGTACTACTATGAATATAAAAGTATATACCCAAAATCGAAGTAGGAGTTTTTGTTTTATAAGAATGTATTGGATGAGTATGTGAAATTATATTTTGTCAAAATATGAGATATACCTTGAAATCTTCTGTTGGAAAGTTATATGATAAAATTAATTTTGGAATAAAAAATGCTTCTTTTATGAGAACATTCAGAGCAAATAGGAATATCTAGGAAGAATATCCTAATTGATAAAACTGGAATTAGAGGATACCAGTTCTATGACGCATACTTTAATTTCAATAAATTTGAAAATTTAGTTTTTTATTTTGAAATAATTTCAGAAGTGGAATTTTGTTGCAATGTGTACTATCTATATATAAGGACATCGATTATTTTTTGGATAATTGATGTCTTTTTATATTTTTGAGAATTTTAGTGAGGAAAGAGGACGTTAGATATAAAAATATGTATTAAAGGGGGGGGGGAAAACTATGAACCTAGGAGAAGAGTGTGTTATGAAAAATACAGGAGGAAAGGTATCAAGAACTATCGTTAATAAGAGTCTTAATTAAAGGGAAAGGGACCACAAATGTAATAGTTAACATACAAGATAGAAAATGAATTCAAACTATATAAAACCATATATAAAGAAAAATACAGGGAGAAAATTTAATGGATATAAAATGTTTTTGAAAATGTCAGAGGAAGAAATAAAAAGATTAAAGCACCATATAGAATATTTTTTTGACTTTGAGAAGTATCCGGAAGTAAAGATTGAAAAATAGTAAATTGAACCAAAACTGGCAATAAAATACAAGAAAAAGGCTCACATAATGAACCGGATTTACTGTATTCAAACCGTTGGAAAGAGTCCACCTGCATATCAACATTTAACGGGTAGGTGCATCAGTCATTGATACTGGGATGTCTAATTATTAAATTTACTAGCTCACAAAATGCTCAGTATCGAACCCATTTTCATAATTTTTGTATATTGTCAATGATTAGTAAAGGATTATTATACATTTATTTTTCACCTTCTAAAATTTCGTGATTTGAATTTTTAAACATCTTGTAGAGAAAGAAATATAAGAAAGTCAATATTACGAGGGGTATTTATATAACAAAGCTGTATCGTGAGACAATGATTAAATATGGCATATATTTATTTCTAAAGTTTATACCACAAGAGCAACCCAAAAATTACATATATGACATATAAAAATTACATTGTGCAGTAAATAATAGAAAAATAATGTATAGTTATATATAAAAATGAGATAGGAGTGTGTGAGATGAAAAAAGAATTCCCTCAAAAGGGTTTAGATTTAGAAAGAATAAAAAAATCTTTAGAGGTTGGTAATAACTATATTTCAGAAGATGCAGTGTTTCTTGGCTATCCACAATCTACTCCACATCCATTAGGTGTTGAAATTTTAGCAAAATATATACAGTATAATGAAAATCATGTTGGGACATTTACAAATAAAAATATGCAACTTAACATGACTAGACAGTTAGAAAAAGAGCTAATTGAAATGATGGGACAGTTATATGGGGATGAAGATGTGGATGGATATGTTACCTCGGGTGGAACCGAAGGAAATATAATGGGGATTTGGATTGCACGGAATTTCTTTGAAGATAATGTGTGTTTGATTAAAACAGACTTAACACATCAATCTGTTGATAAAGCATGTAATCTTATGAAAATATCAGAGATAATTAATATTCCATATACAGAAAAGTTTCAAATGAATATAAATTCTCTAAAAGAAAATATTTTAAAAAAGTTTAGTATTGGTATACAGAAGTTCATTATTGTATGTACGGTGGGATATACAATGACTGGAACGATAGATAATGTTGAAGAAATTAATTATTTGCTTCAAGAATTAGAAAAACAATATAATATAAAGTTTTATATTCATGTTGATGCAGCAATAGGCGGATTAGTTTTTCCATTTATATCCGATAGTGAATTTGCTTTTAAATATAAATATGTTTATTCCATATCAGTAGATCCTCATAAAATGGGATATATTCCATTTGCATCGGGCATTTTTATGTGCAGAAAGGGTATGCAAAAACATATTGAAGTACCAATAAAATATGCAAAAACAGTTATGGATAAAACCTTAATTAGTTCAAGAAGTGCAGCATCTGCGGTTGCATGTTGGGGAGTATTTAATTTCTTAGGAAAAAATGGATTTAAAAAAATTTTGCAGGACTTAATTCGATTAAAAGAATATTTAATTCAGAAATTAGAGGAAAAACAATTAGCGATGGTAATTTCAGATCCTGGAACCAATATGGTATGCATACATTTTATAAATACAAACAATGGGCTTCTACCAGAACAAATTGAAAAAAAATATGTATTGGATGGATTTTATATTAAATATCAGGAAGAAGAAATTGTATGTTACAAAATATATATTATGCCACATGTTACAAAAAAATCACTTGATAATTTTATAAAAGATTTAGAAAACACATTTTAAAGGAGAAGATAAGATGAGTAAGTCAAAATTAACTATTCCATGTCAATGGGATATAAATGTTATAAAAAAAATATTAACTTTTACAGCAAAAAAAGATATTGAGATTGTGGAAATGTA
>ENA-OWOV01000269-OWOV01000269.1-gut-metagenome-genome-assembly--contig:-NODE-269-length-19031-cov-12.224227_pt1 | contig 19031 bp, 18 predicted proteins | sample MGYA00248247_ERZ651799 | MGnify/ENA primary metagenome ERZ651799 (study PRJEB26908, sample SAMEA4031712) | gut metagenome | biome: gut; feature: normal infant; material: stool | place: China | collected...
AACTGACAGAGTCAGTAGAACTGACAGAGTCAGTAGAACTGACAGAGTCAGTAGAACTGACAGAGTCAGTAGAACTGGTGCCAAATTGGGCCTTTTCTTGACCAGCAGATACTGGACGGCACTCGCGTATACGGAAATTAAAACCAAACAAGCATGAAAGCAAAACACTTTAAGCAGCTCGGGAAAAACTGGGCTTTGTACTCGGAAGTCAATACCAAGTACTGTAATTGGACCCCATCCATCGCAACGGTCCACGAAGGCATGATTTGGCCGCAAGGTATTTCGGTCAAGTTCCTGTGGTTCGGCGTGACCCTCATTCGCGTAAGCGAATAAATTAAAGATCCCCGGGGCCAAACGCTCCGGGGATTGTTGTGCAGAAATAAATTTTTAATTTGTATAAGGTTTAATTATATTTGAGGCATGGCACGAAGTACATATAAAATGAGTCCGCTCGCCTATATGGAGGAGGGACAGAAAAGGCGAGACGCCGGAGATTTTGTAAAGCCCACCGATGCGGAGGAGCTTTATTTTGCATTCATTGAGTATTGCAAATTCATGAAGGATAACTATTTCTCCCAGGCTCACAAGAATAAGAATGGCGACGACTGCAGCGTCTACATTTCCCGCCCGATGACCATCGAGTCATTCAGGCTGTTCGCTGGGATCAATCCTGTTGAGTACGGGGAACTCACGGGGGATCCGGTAGCAGCTGCAATTGGTGGCACCATCGAGGACGCCATCAATTCCCAGCAAATCGAGGGAGCCCTGGTTGGCAAGTACGCTGCCAGCCTCATCCAGGTGCTTCAAGGACGCAAGACAAATGTCAACCTGACGGGAGGCATCACTCTCGAGCAGATAACAGGAATGGAGGTAAAATAAAATGGGACGCCGGCTTCAATTTGACACCAAAGGCAACGAGAAGCAGAAGGAAGTGGCTCGGTTATGGCTGGATGATTCAGTCACTGACATTCTGTATGCTGGCACGAAAGGTGCTGGCAAATCCTACCTCGGGTGTTCCTTGATAGCCGGCGATGCCCTCACCTATCCGGAGACATTTTATTTTATTGCGCGTAAGACGGCCGCCGACTTAGTTCGATACACCATCCCCTCTCTCTACGAGGTATTCGCCCATTGGGGTATCACGGAGGACTACTACCACTTCAATGGTCAATACAATTTTTTCGAGTTGTACAACAAAAGCCGCATCTACCTCATCGATGCCAAGTATAACCCCAGTGACCCCATGTATGAGAGATTCGGGTCCATGCAGATGACTCGGGGATGGATCGAAGAGGGCGGAGAGTTTATCCGCGAGGCGAAGACCAACCTCCAGGCTTCCATCGGTCGATGGAAAAATGACGTCTACAAGCTGGCTCCCAAACTCCTCATCACCTGCAACCCGTCCAACAATTTCCTCTACACGGACTACTACAAGCCATGGAAGGAGAACAAGCTGCCTCCCTGGCGTCGGTTCGTCAAAGCTCTGCCCCAGGACAACAAGACTCTCCCAGACACGTACATTGAGGGGCTTCTCCGGAACCTGACCCAGTCGCAGATCGAGCGACTGGTCTTTGGCAACTGGGAGTATGACGATGACCCGAATTGGCTGGTCGATTATGACGCAGTGTGCGACATGTTCAGCAATGAGTTCGTACTCCCGACGGGCAATCGGTTCATTAGCACTGACCTTGCCGGGAAAGGTAGAGACAGTTGGGTGGTTGGAACCTGGGACGGCATGGTATGCCGGATCCCAATTGCCAAAAGCTTCTCGGAAGGCAAGGAGATGGAGGAGAAGATCGCCAAATTGGCCACCGGTCTGAAAGTCCCCAGGTCCAGCATCGTCTCTGACGCTGACGGACTTGGGTTCTACTTGGAGAGCTACCTGAAAGGCATCCGGGAGTTTCATGGAGGACAGTCAGCCATTGACTCCAAGACGTACAACAACATCAAGTCGGAGTGCGCATTCAAGCTGGCGGAGCTCATCAACAAGCGCCAGATCCACATCATCTGCTCTCCCGAAGTTCAGGAGAAAATCAAGCAGGAGATGACGGTGCTCAAGTCCAAGAACACGAACTCCGCTGAGCAGAAGCGAGAGCTCATCTCCAAGGACACCATGAAACAGCTCCTTGGCAGGTCTCCGGACTTCCTGGACATGCTCATCATGCGAATGACATTTGAGATAAAGCCGAAGGCGACTGGCATGAAGTCCGCCAAAATCATAATCCCAGCGAAGCGATGATACTGGACATCATAACCCTCATCCGCGACATAGTCAAGATGGTCAATCCTCTGGCCGTCTTTGAGTGTGACCAGGCTCGGATGCTGAACGTCAAAGTAGACACGATGGAAAGATTCGTGACAGACTCGGACGGCAATCGGGTATCGTCTGACTTTGTCTATGTTGAGGAACCTACCACTGGCTACTATGATATTCCTTACAGAGGGCACCAGAAGCAAAGGACCATCATGCAGATATACTTCTGCAAGTTCGAGCCGATGGCCAACGATGCCTACAAAGGCGACACGAAGTTCAGCCAGAACTCGCCCACCATCGGACGACTGGAGCTAAAGAACCAAATCGAGGAGCAGATGGTCCGGCCTTTCCTCTACTTGCTCAAGACCTCTCAGCTGGTCAAGCAATATCCGGAAATCATGAACACTGTCCGGGTGCTGTACCCGTCTTCCAGGTTTGACGCCAATGAGGTAAGCGTTGGGCTGGAGCTAACTGTAACGCAAGAATGGTGTCTCGATGCGTATAAGCCCATTCCTCCTGCTCCACCCGAGCCTAAACCTGTCAGGCTGGTAGACATCATCCACGAAGGATTTAATATGCGGGGAATTACGATAACCTTTGAAAATACTGAATCAAAACCCGTTGACAAGTCTGTAGTCTCCGAATATATAAGCACTAACACTGATCCGAAGGTCCTGGTCTCGGCATTGTACCCGTATGGAGCCATATTATGCGGAAGACCCCTAACCCCAGCATATGCAGGGGGAAAATGGAAGCTCAAAGAGTATACATTCCCGGACACAGAAGACTTAATTGTAACTGAAATCAATGTAAAACCTGAGGGCGAGTTCCCCGACGTCTGGACCTTCCGTGATATTTATACAATGGTATGATACAGCGAATCGACATACAAGGCGGTCAGATGACGTTCGGCCAACGCATAGAGCTTGGCCGGATCATCACTGAAAAGGAGCTGACCGACATTGACAAGATGAAGGAAGGAATGCAATGTCTCGGCGTCAAATGGAGTCTCAGGAACACCTCCGAAATTGTCGAGTACTGGTACGAGGTTCTCATGGGCATTAAATATTGGATCGAGCGAGAACAGACTGAGCTCAAGTACGAGCCCAGTGCCGAGGAAAAGGCAGCCGGCATTACTCAATTCTCTTTGGTGGTTGGCGAGATGGCCACCATCACTGCACTGGCCAAGGACTACTCGAAAGACCCGGATGAGATTCTGGAATGGAAATACGGGAAGGTGTACAACCTCCTTTTCACCAACTTGCAGAGTCACCTCTTCCGGGAGCGACTGAACAAGGAACTGGAGCGTAAGGCTCAGCAGAAAGCCAATGCTCGCAAACCCAGAAACAAATGGCGGTAGGACTGGAACAGATATTGGCTGAGGGTCTCACCCAGATGAGGGACGAGATCATCCGGGCATCACAGGACGCCGGGCAGGAAGCTTCGGGCAGAACCTATGCTCAGATAACAGTCCAGACGGGACGAGAAGGCGAAACAGTTTGGGGAACGATCGAAGCTCCAAACTACTTCTACACTCTCATCCGGGGACGAGGTCCTGGAAAGATCCCCGCCAATTTGGGACAGATCATCATGGAGTGGGCAAAGCTCAAAGGCATCACATTCTCGGATCCCAAGGACCTGGTCCGATTCGGAAATGCCACTGCATGGAAGATAAAACGAGAAGGCTCAGAGCTTTACCGCAATCACATTTACGTTGACTTGGTCGACACTCCCGCTGATAACTTCGAGGAGTACCTGGCTCAGCATTTGGACAAGACAATGGAGGTCCTCATTGAAGAGGCATTCACTCCTGACAACAATATGGACCACGGATATATAATATAACGCGATATGGCAATTACCAATCAACCGGCTGAGGATTCTTTATACTCAGCATATTCGCAAATACCAGTTAAGACCGACAAATTAACCCCTGGGCTTGAGATCAAGACTCAGAACTTTGACGAGGACAATATGGTCTCGTTGAACATTATAGACAATGAGGCGGTCGAAGTAATTGATAACAGTGGAGGTAGTAGTAACAACTATTCTGTGAAGTTTCCTCTCCCTAGAAAGGTGGTACCCAGGGAATGGTATGCTTTTAGGGTTTCTAGCGGGGCTGGAGTGGGTGCCACTTCACTCACCGTTGCTTTGTTCCAAGCAACCAGTTCGGGTAATCTTACCACTGTGATTGCTAAAACAAATATACCAATTGGTGCCAACATGACGTGGAGGGTTCCGATACCGAACATTGTTACAGCAGGATCCCCCCGCGATTTCCTTGTCATTTTTGCAGGTATTGAAGGAGCAACAGCTGGAGTGAAGGTTACTCTCTCAGGTATGAGTTTGGCCTACGGAAAGAACTTTGTCGGCTATAGCCCCAGTCCAATTAAAGCAGCGAACTCACTAACTGAAAGCATCGACATCTACCGAGACTCGGGATTCGGGACGACAAAGAAATACGACCTCAGTTTCTTGGCAAAAGCCGGATTCCGGGACGACAGATCGAGAACATTTCCGTACACAAACCGACTCATCGGCTTTGCCATTGACTACAGTCTCATATCGGCATATGCTTACAGAGTCATCGGCGACCGAAACTTCAATGTTCGATATGCCTCCCGGGGAGTTAGGGCTCGAGGCTACAACGCTAATTTCACCGAGTCATACTTAGGACTCGTACTGACTGACCGGGTTCCTGACAACGACAGGAATCTGTATGTAAAAAAATATTACGGGTATCCGTATTACGTCACCCTATTCCCGAGAGGGTTTGAGGGGTCATCAAGTATCGCTACGTCGGTCGACGTTTGGGTTAAACTTCATGATGGTGCCGAAAATCAATTTGAAATTTCTACCCGACTCAGCATCCCCCTTGTGTACGAATCTGAGGATGAAGCAGACTACGTAAAACTCAGACTTCCTGTAAGCGCATACTCTTCTCAAGCATGGAACATCATATTCGTCGATACGGAGGTACCTTGCAACCCATTCTACATTCGCTGGATAAACCGGAAAGGCGGATGGGACACTTACATGTTTGAGCAACACAAGAAGTATACGCAGGAGGTTGACCGGGGAGACCAATACGTATTAGCGAATTCCAGAGGCCCCTATGCCTCACAGACGAGAGGCGAGTTAGCTCCGGAGTTTAAGAACATAGTCCAAGCAGGAGCAGGACAGCTTGATGAGAACGACTTCAACTTGCTCAAAGGAATTGCTCTCTCGCCTCTTGTTCAAAGGTACAACTACTCAGTCAGGGCATGGCAACGAGTCCTAGTAAATGACACGGACTTAACTTGGGACACCAAGACTCCCAGGAACACTGTTAGCTACGAGTTCCAGCTTATTGACGAACAAACTCAGTGGTAATATGAACTACGAACTACTCATGAAAGGCATTGACGGCGAGGTCTGGTCCCTGGACCTCCCGCTGGATGCTCCTGCGATGAATTACCAGATCAACAATCTGGCGGAGCTGAAAGACAGGAATGCCTCGTACTCCCAGCGGATCAGTCTGCCCAGGACGACCCATAACGAGCAAGCATTCCAATTCAGTTTTGAAGTTGGCTCAGGTTCGGGTGTGCCATACATGAGGTTTCCTTGCCAACTATTCTATGAGGGAGCACTCATATCCCCGGCTGGAGCAGTATTGAACATCGTAGACGTATCAGATACATCGATCGGGGTCCAGATCCTCGGGGCAACCGTTGACCTGTTCGACACACTAAACAACACTGACGCGAAGGACCCTGGGGATGGTATGTTCCTCCTCAAGTGGTACACGGACACAATGGGACAGACTGAGCGATACCTCTCCGGCTCCGGAGAGGCTAAAGTCCTGTACTTTTGGCTGTATGCAACTCTACAAAAGAACCCGAACTTCCCCCCTTTCGCCATGGAGGCAATCAGGCAAGTCAGTGAGTTGGACAAGTTCTACCCCCACCTCAACTGGTATGACTTGGTGACATGGATCTTCGATCGAGCAGGCTACAGTCTCGAGACCGACGTGGCCCCCGTCGACCGAGCCGAAATGTTTTTGCCTTGCACTTACCCCGTTTTGGCAGACAACCCCAAGGCTCCGAGAGCATCCGGAATTGGCTGGATCCGGAATCCCCCGGTTGGCACCCCCACTGGGGTGATATGGAAAGGCTCCCCCGGGGTAACTCTCAGTGACCCGGTCGCCGGACGTTTGACTATAGGCCCCGGATCCGGAACATTCAGCTGGATGACTCTATGGGACACGACCATCACGTTTAGATTCTCGTGGTCCAATATTTCTGCCATCCAAAAGAGTAGTGTGACAGTCAAAGTTACCCACTACAAGAACGACGGAACCAGTGCTGTAGTGTTGACAAGGTCCTGGTCATCGGGGTCTTCTGGCAACGTTTCGGTCGACATCCAGATGGAGGCAGGGGAGCACATACTGGTGTCTGGAACTCTCGCCATAGTCACTAACCCTGGCAGTTCGTTTGACATGAGATTTCCGGTCAGCATTACTGCTCCCCCTGTGCCTGAAACTTCACCAGGGGATAAGCCCCAACCCGGACTAACCTATGACCTCCTGGCCTCTACTGGATTCAAAAGCTTGGGGGACATAGTCAAAGCATTTGTCCAGCTGTTTGGTCTAACCGTCGACGTTAATCCCGTCACAAAGGTAGCAAGAGCATACTCTATTCGGGAGTTTTACAACAGACAAAGGTCGTCCGGGAAAAATTGGTCTGACAAGCTGATAAAAGGAAAGGACACCAAACTTACGTTCCAATTGTCCAGCTATGCCCAGTCCAACGAGATAAAGTTAGAGGATAATAAGGACAACAACGTTACTGACTCGTACAAGTTCAGCATCCCGGACGTCAACCTCCAGCCCACCAAACTCCTGTTCCAAATTGGGTTCTTGGCAGGGCTCAACCAAAGCCTCTATGATGCGAACACTACAAATAAGATTCATACACTTGCTAACTACCCTATCTGGACCATCAATAGAGGTCGGATGGAGAACGGGGAAGTGACCGAGACGACTTGGGAGTACAATGTTCTAAGTAAGCCGATGGTCGTCCACATAGATAAGTCTGACTATATGCGGCCCAAGGTGAGGGTAGGCCACACCACTACCCAGGTACGACTATACACGGCGTATTTCAAAAATTTGAAATACTACGTTCCTAAGTACTACGACAAGCTCATCAACAATATACTCAAAAGACCAAAGATCCTACAGGTCCAAATTCTTTTGGACTCGTTCGACATTCAAAGTTTGGACTTGTTCAACCCGATATGGCTGGAAGAGCATGGGTTCTGGTTCTACGTTTCGAAAATAAACAACTTCCAAGCTGGAAAGATACCCAAAGTAGACCTAATACGAATGTGATATGGCCGAAAAACAGAAAAATACAATTTACAACGTCCGTGTAACAGCTGAGGATGCCCTCAAGACGTTAGCCGAATTGAAACTCCGGTCCCAGGAGTTGAGAGACCAGCAGAAGGCTCTCGGCAAAGTAACTGAGGAGAATGCTCAAGAATACTATGCGCTTGACAACCAGATCAAGGCAATCAACAGCGAGGCGAACAAGTACCAGAAGCAAATCCAGAACAACATTAAGCTCCAGAACCAACAGGAGGCAAGTTTAGCAAAACTTAGAACCCAGCTGGCTTTGGACAATGCCGAGTTTGCAGAGCTGGGCAACTCAATGCAGGACGCGGCTCGTAAAGCCGAGCTCGGCAAGCGCATTGCAGAAACCACCAAGGAGGTCAAAGCTCAGGAGGAGGCACTCGGGGACTATCGCCGGTCAGTTGGTAACTACGAGAAGGCAACGGATAACCTCAAGCAGGAACTCTCCGACCTTACCCAGACACTCATCCAGATGGCTCAGTCCGGGGATACGAGTTCTGAGACGTTCAAGGAGATGATTAAACGAGCCGGTGAACTGAAAGGCGCTGAGGACCTGGTCAATACAGCTATATCCAACGTTGGTAAAGGAACTGAAACCATACAGGCAGTTACCAGCGCCACGTCAGCTTTGACTTCCGTATGGGGCCTTTGGACCACAGCCACTCAGGTACTGGGGAGCGAGAACGAGGAGCTCAATGCTACCATGACGAAGATGATAACCATCATCACGGCTCTTTCCTCTTTGTCTTCTCTCCAAGCAGCTCTCTCCAAGACCGAAGCCACTTATCGAGCTGCATCTAACTTGGTTCAGCTGGTTGGCATCAACCAGACTCTCGCCGAGACGAAAGCGATAGCTGCTAAAAATGCCGTACAAGGAGCTAGCAACATCCTCACCAAAGCAGCAGCAGCTGCCACATGGCTTTGGAATGCGGCTTTGGCTGCCAACCCCGTTGTATTGGTGGCAGCAGCAGTGGGCGGATTGGTGGCTGGAGTGGTTGCTCTTATGAACGCATTCAACAGTAACACGGAAGCTCAAGAGAGAGCAACCCGGGCAATGGAGGCATACAATCGAGCTGCCGAAGCCTCCACGTATGTACTGGATCAGATCGAGACCAAGCGGAACACTCTGTCCAAAGCCGAGGAGATCCGGGGCAAGAGAGAAATAGAAAATCTCAAAGCCAATCATGCCACGTCGGAACAGATCGCCGAAGCTCAGCTTAAAACAGCTAACAAGCTCCGCGAGATTGAGATGAGTGCAGCTCGTCAAAGACAGATGGCTGCAATGGATGAGTTCGACTCCTTGAAAAAGGTGATTGCAGCCAAGGAGGAGGAGCTCAACACATGGTCAGGAAGCTTGGCCAAATACAAGGAGTCCAAAAAGGAACTCGACGATTTGAAAGGCCGATACCAAGAACTGTTCCGGACAATCGAGAATGAGGGAGCCGCAATTGATAACTTGGCTCTTGAGATTGCAATAGCCAACCGGGAGGCTCAGCAGGCCATTGCCGATAAGGCTCTGGAGGTTGCTTTAAAGAACTCGGAAGCCATGCAGAAGATCCGGGAAGACGATCTCAGGTTCCAAACAACATTCCAGTCTACGAACATTGCCATCCGGATGGAGTATGAGAAAAAGCTCTACAAGGCAGCTCAGGATGGAGCCCGGGAGCGTCTCGCTCTCCAAAAAGCTTACGGCAAAATCACTAACAAGGAGTATCAGACGGCTCTGAATGCCCTGGCTCGGTCTGACAAGCAGTTCTACGAGAACCAAGCCAAACAGCTCAATGACTACCTTGCGGGGGTGAGAGCCAACATATTGGCTGTAGCCTCCGGAGGCACAGTCGACATGCAGATTGCCCAGGTTACTCAGAAGTACCAGGACGCCATGAAGGAGCTGGCCAACATTCAGTCTCCTCAGTTCGTGAGAGGTATGAGCGAGGAGGAATACCAGAAAGAGTATGCCGCTTATGAGCAGTTCCTGGTCAACAGAGCCGAACTCGAGAAACAGATTCAGCAAAACCTCCAGGATGAAATTAAAAAGATCCGCGAGGACGCTACCAAACAGCAACTTGACCGGTTCAACCAAGTTCTCAACGAACAGTATGCCGAGGACCTCTCGAAGGCAGCGGACAACGAAAGGGAGAAGCTGGAGCTCGAGAATGAGATGCTCCAGAAGCAAATCGAAGCCAGGAAAGCTGCCGGGGAGAAAACCTATGAGCAGGAGGCCCAGCTCCGAGCCAACAATCTTCGTCTCCAGCAAATGGACCTCGACAAGGAGCTCGCTCAAGCCGAATTAAATCACAAGTCCAAGTATGAGATCAGGAAAAGGTATCTGGAGGCAGAGTTGGCAGCAGCTCAAGGAAACGAGGACGCCATTGCTCAGATCCAACTTGAGATGGCTGAGAACGAGGAGGCTTTATGGGAAAAACGGATCGAGAAGCTCCGGGAGTATGCCGAAATGGCATCCGGCTTTGCTAATGCTTTCAATGACTTGGCCAGTGCTCTCGGGGAGCGCCGGGCTCAGGAGGTAGAAAAACAATACAGCCGGGAGGAGCAGGCATTGGCAAACATGTACGCTAATGGCCAAATCACGGAGGCCCAGTACAACGAAAAGAAAGTCAAGATGGAGAAACAGAAGGAGAAGGAGTTGGCCAAAATCGAACGGGAACAAGCTATCCGGGAGAGGGCAATGGGATCCTTCGAGATTGGCATCAATACTGCCATCTCCATCATGGCATCGGCTAAAATGGGATTCCCTTTGGCTATCCCGTTCATTGCAGCAGCTGCGGCTTTGGGAGCAGTTCAGATGGCAGCTCTTTGGGCAGCTCCTCTGCCGAAAGCCGCAAGAGGTAAATACATTGAGGGACCCAGTCATGCCGCTGGAGGAGTGCACATTGAGGCGGAAGGAGGCGAGACCATCATTAACAAGAAGTCGAGCCGCATGTTCCTGCCTCTTCTGTCAGCCATAAACGAACTCGGTGGCGGAGTACCGTTCACTAAAGTTGGATCGGACGGGGGATATGCTATCCGATCATTCGCTGAGGCGTTGGAACCTATGAATCGGCTTGACATGGAGAGGGCAATTCAAAAAGCATTTGGCCAGGTGAGAGTGATTGCTACAATCGAAGATATTCGGAGGGAAGATGCTAACTACGTGCAGATTCAAGACCGGGCTAATTTTTAAATAGTCCAGCACAAATAGTATTTCAATATCTATTAGGAATAATTATATTTGTATTGAAATAATTTGGCACATGATATTCATCAACTTAAAAGGCGCAATTGACTCCGAAGAGAATCGGATCATGATGGAGCTTTGGGGTGGGACCTCAGAGATCTGCTCCGTGGAGACCTTCCGCCGGGTACTTGATGAACACCCCGACGAACAGGAGGTGTGCATCAACATTGACTGTGACGGGGGCTCTGTTGAGGAGGGCTTCAAGATTTACGATCATCTTCGCATGAGCGGGAGGACTATATACACAAATATTGTCGGGGGATGCCACTCGATGGCAGTGTGCATCCTGTTGGCAGCTCCGGCAGAGAACCGGTCGGCAAACAGGAATTGCCGGGCACTCATCCATCGGGTATACATGCCGGTCGGGGATTGGCTCACTTCCGACGATGCTCGTAGCATTGCCGAGGATCTTGCTCTGGAGGAGGAGGCTATTCTTGACGTGTATGTCGAGAGAACAGGTCAGGACCGGGAACGGCTCCGCAATGTCATGCATGAGGAACGCATCCATGATGCCAAATCACTTCTTGACTTGGGATTCATTTCCAAAATCAATTCATACAACACAAACCAAATTTTTAATGCTATGGCAAAAAACGAAAAAAGCGCTTATGAGAAGTTCATGAGCAAAGTCAAGGCATTCCGGAATGGCAAGAAAGGCGCTCCCGCCAATTTTGACTATCTGGATGCTGAGGGTCAGGTCGTTCTCCAGACCGTAGGTGAAGAGGACAATCTGGCCGAAGGTGTAGAGGCAACTCTCGCCAATGGCGAGACGTCGGGCACTGTCGTTCTGGAAGACGGTCGGGTGGTTACTGTCGAGGACAACATCGTCACCAGCATCGAGATGGAGGACACCGAGTCTCTCGAGGACCGCGTTGCAGCACTGGAGGCGATGCTCGACGAGGCAACGAACCTCATCAAGGAGCAGGAGAACGAACTCCGCAACCTCCGTGGTAGCAACTACCGCCCAAAGAACCGCAAGACGGTTCTGCCCGGGGGCAAGAAGGCCGATCCCTCGGCAGCCGACCTTAAGAACGAAGCTCGCGAAAAGCTCCAGAAGGTCAACGCTGCCAAAAAGATTCTCAAGTAGTCAAACTCAAAAACTTTAAGAACTATGGCAGCTAAAAATGGCGGATTCCTTGACATGGATAAGTTCACTTTTTGTGGACGTGTCATTCAGGCAATCTCGGAGATGATTATGGAGGACACCATTCAGGGTCCTGACATCAACTCCATCCACACAGTCTTCCCCGACATCGTCACTAACACCGAGGTGGGTTACATCGGCGAGGGCGGCATGGTCGGCGTGGTCAACACCGGGTGTAACCCGACTCCTCAGCCGTGGAACATCAACACCCGCAAGCTGAAGTGGGAGCCCGGTGTCTGGGAGATCCTTCTGTCCCAGTGTTACACTGACCTCCAACAGTCGGCAACTATTTACTCTCTCCGCACCGGCGTCGACATTCCGGACTTCACGGACACGGACTACATGAACATTGTCATCGAGGTTCTGGAGCGCTCCATTATGGATTTCTGGTACCGCCTGTTCTGGTTCAACGACAAGGACGCCAAGAACGTTACCGACAGCGGTATCATTACGGATGGTCTCGACCTGAAATTTTTCACCATCATCAATGGTTTCTGGAAACAGATTACCGCCCAGGTTACAGCCAATCCGTCCCAGCGCGGAGCCACCATTACGGAAAATGCTGGGGCATCTTACGCAGCTCAGAAGCTTACTCCGGACAAGGCCAAGGAATACATTCAGTCGGTCGTGTTCAGTGCCCCGCTTCTGCTCCGTCAGCAGTCTGACAAGTTTATCCTCGTTACCCAGTCGGTCTACGATGCCTATCAGCAGTCTCTTATGGACGCTTGCTGCCTCGAGTCGGCTCGCTTGGCTCTGCTGAATGGCATGGAGGCTCTCAGCTTCAATGGCATCCCGGTCATCGCAATGCCCATCTGGGACAAGATTATCGCTACGTCGGAAGACACTGGCACGAAGCTCAACAATCCCCACCGAATCCTCTTCACCTCGAAGAGCGTGCTCGGCATAGGTGTTGATGCAATCGACAGCTTCGAGAAGATGCGGATCTGGTACGAATACAAAGACCGCGTAGTCTACGTAGAACTCATGGGTCGGGCGGATGCCAAGCTCACTAACCCGGATCTGTTCTCGGTAGGTATCTAATCCTTAAAAATCTAAGAAAATGGCAGGACTTGATTGTTCTAAAATCAAAACAGGATTCATCAACCCGGTGTGTGGTAAGCCGGCAATCGCCGGCACCACCGCCAGGGTGATTCTCCTCAGCTACTCGGACGTCGACAAATCGAAGTCTGTTATAACTGACAACGTTATCTCTTCGCTCATCCTTAAGACCGGTGCCACTGGTTACGAAGTCGACTCGCTGCCCAACGCAACTGTAGGCTCGGACACCATCAATGCTGGCACGTACCTCAAGACTCACCAGCACAACGTAGTTGTCCGAATCTTCAAGAAGTCGGAAGCAGCCAAGAAGTTCGTAAACGGCCTGACCAATGCCCGCGTCATCGCTATCGTCGAGAACAACGACACCGGAGACAACGGGGACACCAAGTACGAGGTGTATGGCTGGGACTCGGGTCTGGAGCTCACCGAAATCACTGTCACTACCGAAATGACCGACGGCGTCGCATACCAGGTAACTCTGGCCAACGGCACCATCGCTCAGGAAGGTTCGCTCCCGATGAGCCTCTTCGACACGGACGAAGCCACCACAGACCTCATGGTAGACGGGCTTCTGACCAAAGGATCTAAACCGAAGCACTCATGACTGACATGCTCGAAAGACTGAGAGCTTACCAATCCAAGTATGGGTCCCTGAAAGGCGAAGCCTATCGGGCCCATACATTGGAATTGGAAAAAAATCCCGCTCTCCATCGAGAAGTAGATGAACTTTCTCGATACTTTTTGAATAAGTCAGTTTCCCGATGCGGCTTCTGCCTGATCGAAGCCGACTTAGCATTAAGACGAATAACAGAACAACAAATGAAAAATGTAGCACACCCCGATTACGAACTCAGAGCAGGCACTTTACTCCATGACCCGATCAACAAAGAGTTCAGCAAGATCCTCACCCCGAGGAACATCACGGAGGATCTCTGCCTGTACCACATCGCATTCAACAAGGATGCGCTCTCGTACTTCACCCGAGTTCCCGAAGACCTGAACGACCGACTGGAGAAATTCATGTCTCGTTATGGCAAGGAGATGCCGGACAAGGACGTGGAAATCAAGAAGCGTCAGGCTCAGGTTCTGAGCAAGCAGATCGAGTCCGTGAAAGCCGAACTCGAAGAGCTGAACAAGAAACAGATCGAGCTGAACGCCAAGCTCGATGAGTACTCCAAAGCCATGGAGGCAATCCATGCCATTCTCGACTCGGCATCCGCCGAGGAGAAGACCGAGGAGAAGCCCGAGGAGAAGCCCGAGGAGAAGACCGAGGAGAAGCCCGAGGAGAAGCCCGAGGAGAAGCCCGAGGAGAAGCCCGAGGAGAAGCCCGAGGAGAAGCCCGCCGACATCGACACCGAGGTGAAGGAGTTCATCGACGCCGGGATGGATCTGGAAGCCATCAAAGAAGCCTATGCAGACTCGCAAATGTCTGCCGGGGAGATCGAAGAGGCTTACAACCGGATAGTCAATCCCGTTTCAGAGGCTCCCAAGAAGGGAGCCAAAAAAGGAGGGTCCAAATAGGACTGGTAATAGGACGGGGTCGCTTCCCGTCCCTCCTACTATTAAAATTACGCCAGTATGAAAGTTGCACAGATCAAATCAGCTCCTCAGTTCGAATCCCGGGACTGGAGACAATATGGCATCCAAACATACGGAGATACCAACGACTTTCCCCAGACAGTCAGCGAGATTGTTCAGGCTTCAAAGACCGGCAATGCCTGCTTGAGCATATACAATGATTTCGTATACGGTCATGGATTCAAAGACCCCGGCATCTACAAATTGCGGGTCAACAAAGAAGGGGAGAAGCTCGACAAGATCCTCCGCATGGTCTGTAAAGACTTTACATTATGGCATGGGTTCGCCATCCATGTTAACTACAATATGAACTTCCGCGTCAGTTCGATCCACCACATTCCGTTCGAGTCTCTCCGACTTGCGAAGGCAGACGATGATGGATTCATTGGCCGGACGGCATATCACCCCGACTGGGGTCACCGAGACAAGACGAGATCCCGGTGGTCCCCGTCTGACATTGAGTGGTTTCATCTCTTCAACCCGGATCCGGAGGTTATTCTGAACCAGGTAGGAGAAGCTGGCGGATGGGACAATTATAATGGCCAGATCCTCTACTTTTCAGGAGACTCCGAAGGCAGTCCCTCTTATCCGGTCCCCATCTTCATCGCTGAGATGACCGACATGAGAACCGAGGAAGCACTTGCCAACGTAGCCGGCCGAAACGCATGCTCCAACTTCTTGTCAGCTGGAATATTGGTAGACATCAAGGACGAGACTCAAGACCAGTCCCAAGTCAATGAGACGCAGAAAGAGCTCAACAAATTTCAGGGAGACGAGAATACCTCTCAACTGTGGTACATTCAGTGTAAGTCCAAAGACGAGGTGCCCCAGTTCATAAGATTCTCCGGGGAGAACTACGACAAAGCATTCGAAGTAACGCAGAGAGTCATCCCGGAGAACATTGGCCAATCCTTCAAGCAACCCCCCATTCTCCGAGCTGTTGACGTGGGGGCTAACTTTGGGGCTGATCTCATGACCAATGCCTACAAGTACTACAACTCTGTTACAGTACGGGAGCGTCAGCAGCTGGAGGAGACTTTCGTATCGATCTTTGAGTACTGGTGGGCTCCTTTGGAAAATCCCGACTTCGCTATTCAGTCTCTCACTTACAATGCCGGCGAGTCTATAGCAGACAGAATTGGCAAGGACAACATGACTCAGGTACTGGAGATTATCCGGGACCAGATGCTCTCCACTGTTCAGAAGAGAAACATGCTCAAGCTCATCTATGGGCTTTACGACGAGGAGATTATAAAACTCATGCCCGATGATACTCAACTCTAACGACCTTCGGAATGTTCGGCCGATAGCCGAGAACATCGACGATCCGGCCAGACTGGAACCATACATCCGGGAGGCTGAGACCCTCAGATTGGTGGATGCCATAGGAGCCAACCTCTACAGATGGCTCGACGAGACAGACTTTTCTGGCCCCGGACCTTTCCAATATGGGGACGTAACCATTACAAAAGATCAGTACACTGCCGCCATGGAAGGCGGGTATTATGATGGTGGCTGTTCCGGGGATTGTCGAAGCGAAGGACTCAAGATCGCCATTGCATACATTGCGTATTCCCGATTCATCGTCAACAATCCAATCAATCCCACTGCCTTCGGTGTGAGGTACAAAGATGGCGAATTCAGCACTCGAGTAGAAGACAACATAATCGTCCGTAGCTCGAACGAAGCACGGAACATCGGGGAAGCCTACCTCGAGAAGGCTATAAATCACCTTAAAGCTCTGCGGTTACTGACTCCATGTACTGAATACAAGGAGTCCCCGTCTCGTAAAATGATTATAGGACGTAATAAATTATGAGTTTAACAGATATGAAGGAGGAAGTCATGAGAGTGGGAAAATGGATATGCGGGAGCATTGTAGGGTTTTGGGGGCTTTTAGCTCCGGTCCAGGTCCTTATCCTCTGTGTCTGTATTGCCGTTATCGTCGACTTCATAACTGGAAATATTGCTGACTACAAACGTCACAAACGAGCTCATCAAAAATATGTGTTCAAAAGCGAGAAAATGTGGGATACCTGTTGGAAGTTGGGACTCAGCATTATCGGTATCGGCATGGCCTACATGCTTGACATGTGTGTCCTCCCGAACTTGGGGGGTCTCAACCTTGCCAACTTCTTTGCTGCCTTCATCGTCGGAACAGAGTTTTGGAGCTTTCTCGAGAATTCAGCTATAATCTCAAATCATCCCATATTCAGGGCTCTCCGGTCGTACATGGAGAGATCAGTCAGCAAGAAGACTCAAATAGATTTTGAATGCCATGAAGACAAGTAAGTATTTTAAGCCCGAGGAATTCGAGCGATGCAATCCGTCCTGCTCCATCGAAGACATGGACCAGGACTTTCTCAATCTCCTGGATGACCTCCGTGAAAAGGCAGGCATCCCTCTCGTCCTCAATTGCGCTTATCGTTCCAAAGAACACGATAAGGCCAAAGGACGGTCCGGCAACAGTGCTCACACAGAAGGTTTGGCAGTGGACATCCGGTGTGCCTCGGGCCCCAATCGGATGAAGATCCTCCGGGCAGCCATTGCATTGCGGATCCGGAGGATAGGCATCGACGGGAATTTTATCCACGTAGATGCTTCTAAAACCCTCCCGCAGGACACGATATGGACTTACTAAAGAGAGTACTCTGCACAATAGTTCTTGTAGGTATAGGCTTTATAATCGGGCGTAAAACAATCGAGGAAAAGACCGTTATAAAGTACGTCGATTTACCCCCAATTCAGGGGGAGGTCAAAGTCCCGGATTTGGTTCCAAAATGGGAGGGTTTTAGGAATCCAATCAAATTGATATATATCTATAAGGGCCAGGAGGAAAAGGTTCCCCAAACACCCCCAGAAATCACAAATGGAGGGGGTTTTGGGGAGGACCAAAAGGAGGTGGATACTCTGGAGAGCGTAAAAAGGACAATATTGGACTGGAATACGACCAGGAAATACGCTGGAACATTTTTCAAAGATCCCAAAATTGGCCAATTTGACTGGGAGGCTACAGTCCAATACAACACTCTCCAGCATCTTACGTACAAGTATACCCCCGTCCGAGAACAGATCAAAGAAACAAGGTCCCGGAAATGGTCCCCCTTTCTGAGAGCTTCGGCTAACTCCTTCGGGCAGGTTGGGGTTGGGGGAGGCATATATTACAGAAATTTCGGAGTAGATATATCCTATATGCGGGACTTCGAGCTGACCCGATCGGGGTATGAGGTCGGCTTTAGCTGGAAATTTTAGGAAACTACTCCGTCCCGGGCTTAGGGGAGCCCGGGTTTTTTGTGTTCCCAAGCCGAGGATATTGGCCCCCGTGGCAGGGACCAGCAGTAAACAATGATAGGGAACATGTGTTCTTAAAGAGGATAAGCCCCTAAAAAAGCTGATAAAACCCTTGTTTCATTGTGTTTTGGCAAAAATCTCGACAGTCCCCCCTAAAAAAGTTGGGGAAACTATTGTTCCATTGTTCCGGTCCCCCCGGTGAAAAACATCCAAACCATTAATAATCAATCAATTAGGGCCGGAACAATGTGGAACAATGTGGAACAATGATTGTTCCGGCCCTAATTGATTGATATTCAATTGATTAACCCCCCCCGGAACAATTGGAACAATAATATAGGAGGAAAACCTGAATAGGGAATATGAAGGAAATAATGACCAATTTAGGAAATGAGAAATCACCAAATAGAGTGCACAGAACCATTGTTCCAATTGTTCCGGTCCCCCCAATGAAAAGCACCCAAACCATTGAACATCAATCACTTAGGGGCCGGAACAATAAAAATTTTATTGTTCCACACATTGTTTATTATGAAAAAAACTGAGAAATTGGGGCTACCCCCAACAGGAAAAATTGGAGTGTTCCGGCGATGGCTTGGAATCTACTCAAAAGAGGAGCGGGAGGTACTGGACTACGCCCGCAAATTGAAAAAGACCACCATGCAAATAGCACGTGGACAGCAGAGTCTGCTGTCCCGTCCGTACTGGATGCGGCATGAGGACTGGGTTGAGGTCCGCAAATTACAAACCAAATTAGAAAGGAGGCGTAGAAAATGATTGCAATTTATCTGTTGGCCACTATCGGCCTGTTCGCGATTTTCGGCGGGATCCGCCAATGGTGGATCAGTCCCAAACGGAAATTGACCCGATCCATCAAGCAGATGGAGAGAGCGGAAAGTCGGATCCAAAAGTTCAAAAAGAAGTCGTAAGCGAGTAGAGTCAGTAGAACTAGTCGAGTAGAACTAGTCGAGTAGAACTAGTCGAGTAGAACTGACAGAGTCAGTAGAACTGACAGAGTCAGTAGAACTGACAGAGTCAGTAGAACTGACAGAGTCAGTAGAACTGACAGAGTCAGTAG
>ENA-OWOV01000280-OWOV01000280.1-gut-metagenome-genome-assembly--contig:-NODE-280-length-18348-cov-4.586722_pt1 | contig 18348 bp, 19 predicted proteins | sample MGYA00248247_ERZ651799 | MGnify/ENA primary metagenome ERZ651799 (study PRJEB26908, sample SAMEA4031712) | gut metagenome | biome: gut; feature: normal infant; material: stool | place: China | collected 2015...
GCCAGTGCATCAATGATCTCGTCCAGATTTCCGTCCATGATCTTATCCAGATTGTGGACCGTCAGGCCAATGCGATGGTCGGTGCAGCGATCCTGCGGGAAATTGTAAGTCCGGATCTTCTCGCTGCGATCACCGGTTCCCACCTGCCCCGCGCGGTTGGCATTGATGGCATCCTGCTGTTCCTTCTGCTTCTGGGCCAGCAGGCGGCTGCGCAGGATCTCCAGCGCCTTATCCTTATTCTGGAACTGGCTGCGCTCGTTCTGGCACTCCACCACCATTCCGGTGGGGATGTGCGTGACCCGGATGGCGCTGGACGTTTTGTTGATGTGCTGGCCGCCCGCGCCGGAGGAACGGAAGGTATCGATGCGCAGATCCTTGGGGTCGATGACAAGATCCACCTCTTCGGCCTGCGGCATCACCGCCACGGTTGCCGTGGAGGTGTGGATGCGGCCCTGCGTTTCGGTCTCGGGCACACGCTGGACACGGTGCACCCCGCTCTCATACTTGAGCCGGTTATAGGCCCCTGCGCCGTTCACAGCAAGGATAGCTTCCTTGATACCGCCCAGCTCCGTCTCGTTGAGGTTCAGCACCTCCAGCTCCCAGCCCCTGCTCTGAACGTACATGGTGTACATCCGCATCAGGCTGTGGGCAAACAGCGCGGCCTCTTCGCCGCCCGCACCACCGCGCAGCTCCATGATGACGCTTTTGCCATCGTTGACATCCTTGGGCAGCAGCAAAATTTTGAGATTATTTTCCAGCTGCGCCACTTCCTGACTTTTTTCGCCGATCTCCTGCTGTACCATTTCCTTAAAGTCCGGATCAAGGGTCTCGCCCTCGAGCAGGGCTTTGGCCTGAGCAAGATGATCCTGCGCCGTGATCAGGGCCTGATAGGCCTGCACCACAGGCTCCGCCTCGTGATACTCCTGCATCAAGCGGCGGAACAATGCGGGATCTGCCGCTGTTTCCGGCTGGTTCAGGCGGATGGAAAGTTCTTCAAACCGGTGGCTGACAGCCTCCATTTGGGAAAGCAGTCTTGACATACTGTGCAGTTCTCCTTACATGACCCAATGGTTACTCGGCAGCGCCGGGCTTGAGCACTTTCTTGATGTTTTTTTCAATTTTCGCGCGGGGCAGCATGACCTCACGGCCGCAGCCCGTGCAGCGGATCTTGAAATCCATACCGACCCGGAGCACCTCGAAGCTGGAAGCTCCGCACGGGTGTTTTTTGCGGGTCTGGATGGTATCTCCCACTGCGATATCCATATTTCTTTTCCTCCTGCCGCCCCTTTGTGGGGCAGTACCCTGTGCAGCAGGTTTCCATGCCGCACATACAGATATAGTATAAACCAAACTCGTATAAAATGCAATTGTCCGCGCATAGAGATTTAATGCCGACACCTGCTTTGTGTGCCGACGTGCAGCGGAAAACGCTAAAATAACACAGAAAGAGGAACAAACCATGATGCAGACATTTCGTACTGAAGGCAATTACCGTTCCGCAGACCGGCTCAGCCCCGCAGAACTGCGCGCCGCCATCGCCAGCCGCGAAATTTTACAGAGCACTGCCCTTGCCTTTGACACCCAGCGCCAGCTCCGGTTCGACCTGGGCGGGGTAAAGGCCGTGATGCCCTTTGGCCAGTGTGCCGATGGGGCTGAGAGCGGCACCGTGCGGGACATTGCGGTGCTGACGCGGGTGGGCCGCCCCACCTGCTTTGTGATCGAAGGGATGGAGACCGGGGAAAACGGCCAGCCCTGCTACCTGCTTTCCCGGGCTGAGGCACAGCGGATGTGCAAGGCAGAGTATCTGGACACCTTACAGCCCGGGGACATCCTGCCCTGCACTGTGACCCACATCGAGCCGTTTGGTGCCTTTTGTGACGTTGGGTGCGGCATCAGCGCCCTGCTGCCCATCGACTGCATGTCGGTCAGCCGCATCTCATCCCCTGCCGACCGGGTGAGTGTGGGCCAGCAGATCCTGTGCGCCATCAAAAGCCGGGATGCGCAGGGGCGGTTCGTGCTGAGCATCCGGGAGCTGCTGGGCACCTGGGAGGAGAACGCCGCCGGGTTCACCGTGGGCGAGACCGTGGTGGGCATTGTGCGGAGCGTGGAGGAATACGGCACCTTTGTGGAGATCGCCCCCAATCTGGCCGGCCTTGCCGAGACCTGCCCCGACCTGCACCCCGGGCAGGCGGTGAGCGTCTACATCAAAAACATCCTGCCCGATAAAATGAAGATCAAGCTGGTCATCGTCAACCACAGCCTGGGCCAGAGCCACCGGTTCGACCTGCGCTATTTCATCACCGAGGGGCATATCGACCACTGGCTGTATTCCACTCCCGAAAGCCGCAAGCGCATTGAGACAGATTTTGCGGTTGCGGCTTGCAATCCTGTCTGAAACCCTTTATACTATAAGAAAGTGATTCTTTACGGCCTGCCCCGAGGCAGTGCCGGGCAGCAATTTGAAATGACAGGGGGATGTGCAGAACGATGGCCGCCAACGATGCTTTTACCGCCGGTGTTCGTCCCGGCGGGCTGACCGACAGCACGGAGATCCGGTTGCTGTTGTGTTATCTGGTGAAAAATGCCGGGCCGATCACCCGGACGGAGATCGAGAACGCGCTGATGGAAGAGCAGCTGGTCAACTATTTTGAGATCGGCTCCTGTCTGGATGATATCACCCGCCAGCAGCTGGTCACGCTGAAGGAAGATCGTTATTCCATCACCGAAAAAGGACGCAAGGTCGCGCAGGAGCTCGCCTATGACCTGCCCCGCAGTGTGCGGGAGCGCGCGGTGGCGGCGGTTCTGCGCAGCCAGACCTGGGCCCGCAAAGAGGCCGAGTACAGCGCCCGCATCACCGAAAAGCCGGACGGCCACTGCTCCATCCGCTGCACCATCAAGGCACTGGATCAGGAGCTGTTTTGTCTGGACATCGGCACGCCTGACCGGCTGAGTGCCGATCTGGTCAAGAAGCAGTTCATCCTCAAGGGCAACGAGATCTATCAGATGCTCATCACCAAACTGACAGAGTAACAAAGAAACGGGGCTGTTGCAAAAACAGTCCCGTTTCTTTTAGTTCCAGCACGCTGCTGTGATCAGTTCCAGCACACTGCCCGCAATGCAGCGGGCCTTATCCGAGATGAGGAAGCAGTTTTCCAGCTCCGCACGGCGGGGGTCCACATCAGCCACCTTGAACCCTTTGGTCACCGGGTAGCCATCCCGCAGCAGACCCCGCAGGATGCCGGAGATCTGTGTGATCACCGGTAAACGCTGGCTGTCTGGTGTTTCGATCTCGGCCACAGCCTCGCCCGCCTCCACAAAATCAGCGATAGAATGCAGGTTGCGGAAGATGCCCGCGGCCTGCGCATGGAGCACACGCTCAGCACCATAGCCGCCGATGATGCCCGGCACGCCGGAGTTTGGCGCGGCAGACCCTTCCCGGATGATGCGGCCCAGCTTGTGGCCGCGCTTGGTCTCCACCACCACGTCCACATCCTGCCCCGCCGCAAAGCCGGGGCCAAGGGCAATGGTCAGCGGAGCCATCTCCCGGGTGGTGCCCAGATTTTTCTTTGCGATGATGGCATCCACCAGAACAGCTGGCCTTGCCTGTGGCAGACACGCACCTGTTGGGTCTATCAGGACCGGCACGGCGTTCTGTGCCCAGACGGCATCGGCATCCGCCAGCGTCTCCACCCGGATGCCCCGCATTCCTTCCACAGCGGTCTCGCCTTCGTAAACAGCCTCACAGAGAGACACCTGCCGACGGATGGCGGCGGGATGGGCTGTTTCCAGCACCAGCACCCGCAGCCCCGCCGACCAAAGCCGATGCACAACACCGGTGGCAAGGTCTCCCCCACCCCGGACAACGATCAGGTCATCACGCTTCATGGCTCATCCCTCCGGTTCCAGACGCTGCAAAAAGACTTCCATGGAGCCGCCGCAGGCCGCAATGGCCGCGGCATCGCTGGCCCCCTCTGTGGTAAAGGCGGCCAGCCTGCACGGGGCAGCCCCCGGCTCCAGCAATCCCCGCGCCAGCTGCTGGGTGCGGTACTCCATGATGCCGCCGCCCACGCTGCCCACGGCAGAGCCATCGGGCAGGACCAACATCTTGGAGCCTTCCTCCCGTGGCGTAGAGCCATGGCGGCCTACGATGGTCGCCAGCACCGCCGGAGCGGTCTGCTGTTCCAGCGCCGCCAGCAGCACCGGGGAAAAGCCCTCGGTCTGCTGGCGGCTGTTTTTAACAGAGACGATCTCCGCAAGAATAGAAAGTGCGATCTCCTGTGCGGTTTTTGCGCCAATGGAAAGCCCAATGGGCGCGTGCAGGGCATCAATGCGCTCTTGCGGCAGCCCCAGCTCGGCCAGTTGTGTGTGCACCAGAGCCGCGCGCTTCCGGCTGCCCATCATGCCCACATAGGCGGCGGGCTTTTGCAGAATAGAACGCAGGCAGGCAATATCACAGCTGTGGGCACGGGTCACGACCACAAAGTATGTCTCCTGCCCGCCGGGGATCTGCGCAAGCCCCTCCGCAAAGGGCAGGCAGAGCACGGCATCGGCCCCGGCCTGACGCAGCTCCTCCGCAAACTCGGGGCGGTCCTCCAGCGCTGTGACCGGCAGGCCCAGCAGCTTTGCCAGCCGCACCACCGACGCGCCCACATGGCCGCCGCCGCAGACCACAAGCTGCGGGGCCGCGCCAAAGCGCTCCACAAAAATGCGCTGTCCGGCTGATTTCAGAATTCCACTGGAGGTCACAGCGGCCAGAGCAGGCAGATGCTCCCCCCAGAACGCAGGCAGTTTCTCCGGCCAGACCGGTGCTGTGTTCCGCAATAGGACACGTCCCCCCTGCGCCGGGCCTTCCAGCACCGTGGCCAGCAGAAAATCCCCCTCCCGGTCATGGAGTGCGTTGAAAAAAGAACGGTTTCCCATCCAATTCTCCTTTATTTGTTATTGTTCTACCGCCGCTGCGGCATCATAGGCAGCGGGGTCGATGCGGCTCTGCCACAGCGGCCAGTCCTCGGGCGGCATCCGCCACGCAAGGCCGCACCCGGCAGAGAGTTCCCGGGGCAGCGGAATGAGCCGCCCGGGGATGTGTTCCGCTTCGCAGTGTTTTTCCCATGCCATCGCTTCCACTGTGGTGCGGAAGGATAACACGATATAGGGTCTCTTTGCACGCATTATTTATTCCTCCGCCAGGCTGCGCACCGCACGGGCAGCGGCAAGCGCCTCCTCCCGGGTGTTGGTGTGGGAGAAGCTGAATCGTACCACGCCCTGTTCCACGGTGCCCAGCGCCCTGTGCATCAGCGGAGCACAGTGCGCACCGGCCCGCACACAGATGCCGTACTCCTCCCAGAGCACATCCGCCACCCGGGCGGAATCCTCGCCCATCAGGTTCAGCGAGACGATGGGCGCACGCGGCGCAGTGAAGTCACCATAGAGCCGCACACCGGGAATCTCCCGGACAGTTTCGTAAAACAGGCGTGCAAGCGCATTTTCTTTTGCTTCCAGCGTTTCCACGCCCTGCGTCAGGAGCCAGTGTACCCCGGCCCCCAGCCCGGCGATTCCCGGCACATTCAGCGTCCCGGCTTCCAGAGCGGTGGGCATTTCGACGGGGTGGCGTTCATCAAAGCTGTGGACTCCGCTGCCGCCCACCACAAGGGGGGCAACCTGCAGCCCGGGCCGGACATACAGCCCGCCGGTGCCCTGCGGGCCCAGCAGCGCCTTGTGCCCGGTAAAGCAAAGCACATCGATCCCCAGTGCCTGCACATCCATCGGCATGGCACCCGCTGTCTGGGCGGCATCCACGATGAACAACAGGCCGTGGTTTTTTGCAAAAGCGGATACGAACGCCAGGTCTGTGCGGTTTCCGGTGACATTGGAAGCACCAGTCACAACCACTCCCCTGGTGTTGGGACGGAGCAGCTGCTCAAACTGCGCATAGCAGAGCACACCGTTTGCCTCCACATCCACAAAGCTCACCTCAACCCCCTGCCTTTGGAGGCGGTAGAGGGGCCGCAGGACGGAATTGTGCTCACAGACCGTGGTGATGACATGATCCCCCGGGCCAAAGAGCCCATTGATGGCCGTGTTCAGTGCCTGGGTCGCATTGGATGCAAAGGCGATGCAGGCCGGGCCTTCGGCGTGGAAGAGCCGAGCCAGCGCTTCCCGGGTCTCGTAGACGATGCGGGAGGCGTGCAGGGTGGGCGCATGGGCTCCACGGCCCGGGTTGCCCGCTGTCTGCAGAGCATCCAGCATCGTCTGTCCCACCTCCGGGGGCTTGTACAAGGTGGTTGCGGCGTTATCAAGGTAGATCACGGTTTGACCACGTTCCCGGCATTCAGCATCTTTTCGGCAATGACATACATATTGGTCACGCCGCCCACAGCCAGCTTCTCCGTTATGCCGTAGAAGTTCAGGCAGGTGCCGCAGGTCAGGATCTCCACACCCTCAGCTTCCAGTGCCTTCAGGTCTTCCAGCATGGGCGAACCCTCACAGGTCAGGGATGCGCCGCCGTTATAGAAGAGGATCGTCTTGGGCAGCTTGTCCTGCTGGGTCAGGGAGAACACGAAGGCCTTGAGCAGGGTCTTGCCCAGCTCCTCGGCCCCTTCCCCCATCTTGTCGGACGCGATGGCCACCACCGTATCAGTGCGGGCATCCGGGATGCAGGTTTCCGCTTCTGCCTGCTGTTTCTCTTCGCCCAGCACAGCGGTATCCGCAGCGGGCGTGTCCTTGATGGTAAAGCGGACACGGTATTCCTGCTCGGCCAGCTTTTCAGAGCTGGACAGGTAGCCTTTCTGCTGGGCCATCTTGGTCAGGTTCTGGACAGCGATCTCATTGTCCACCAGTACTTCCACCTCGCCGGGGCCGTGCAGCTCTGCAATGGCCTTTTTGGCCTTGACCACGGGCAGCGGGCAGGCATCTCCACGGGCATCGATCTTGATCATTGGTTGTTCCTCCATCATTCGTATGTTACTGTGATCTCCGGTGTCTGCTTTTCCCCAATGGTGCCCACGATCTTTGCGGGCAGACCCGCCGCCTGCAGCTCTGCTTCCAGTGCAGCGGCATCCTGCGGGGCCACAGCAAACAACAGGCCGCCGGAGGTCTGGGGATCAAACAGAATTTCCTCCATCGGGAAAGGCACTTTCTCAAACCGGACAAAGGGCCCGGTGTGGTTGCGGTTGCGTTGACCGGCAGCGGTGTACAGGCAGGCATCCGCGGCCTCCCATGCACCGGGCAGTATCGGCACTGCATGGGCATCGATGACACTGGAGAGTTTCTCCCCCATCATCTCGTGCAGATGGCCCAGAAAGCTGAACCCGGTCACATCCGTGGCGGCGTGCACCTCGTACCTGCGCGCGATCTCTGCCGCTGCTTTGTTCAGGGTGGTCATGGAACGGACTGCGGCTTCCATCTGTTCCGGAGCGGCTTCGCCCACCCGGTTAGCGGTGCAGATCAGCCCCACGCCAAGTGCCTTGGTCAGAAGAAGTTTGTCGCCCGGGCGGCCGGTATCGTTGGCCGTCAGGCGGTGCGGGTCTACCAGGCCTGTCACCGACAGGCCGTACTTCACACCGGTATCGGCAATGGAGTGCCCACCCACCAGCATGCCCCCGGCTTCGGCCACCTTTTCGGCACCGCCGCGCAGGATCTCCCCCAACACGTTCAGGTCCATGCTCTCGGGGAAGCAGACGAGATTCAGTGCCGTTTTGACCTCACCACCCATGGCGTAGACATCGCTCAGGGCATTGGCCGCAGCGATCTGCCCGAAGGTATAGGGGTCATCGACCATCGGCGGGAAGAAATCCACCGTCTGCACCAGGGCAATGTCCTCGGTGATGCGGTAGACGGCAGCATCGTCCCGGCTGTCGTAGCCAACCAGAAGGTCGGGGTCTTTTTCGCTCCGGGGCAGCTTTTCCAGTATGCGGCTCAGTACCCCGGCACCCAGCTTTGCGGTGCATCCGCCGCCGGTGCAGAATACAATAGGGCCCTGTTCTGCCATTTCATGCACGCTCCCTTTCATCAAAATAAGTCAACATGCCCTGCACCTCATATTTTTCGCGCAGGAGCGCAAGGGTCTGTTCTCCGGCAGCAATGCGGGCGGGGGCATCCGCCTGATTGAGCGCCACAGAAAAACGGCGGTTTCCCACCTGTTTTCGTCCTCCCTGCTCACTGGCCAGCAGCCTTGCCAGCAGCTCCGGGGTCAGAAGCGTTTCGGGGGCAGCGCCCAGCAGGGCGCAGGCCTGCTCCAGCCGGAAGCAGACCTCCCGCAGAGGTCTGCCCAGTGCGGACAATCCGGCCACACCCAGCACGACATCGCTTTCCGGCAGCAGCACCGGTTCATGGGCCGCCGGGGCCTTGCAGGGCAGCCGTTTTGCACCGTCCGCTTCCAGAAGAACCATATCCGCCTGTGCCATCCAGCGGGTCAGCTGTTCCGGCGGCAGGGCGGTCAGCTTGCCCTGCTCTGCCGGGACACCGGTCACGGCATATTGCCCTGCCGCCCAGAGGGCCGCAAGGGCGGCCTCATCTGCGGCATAATGTGCCCCGGGCTGCCGGATGTGGGTGGTGGTGCTCACCAGCACCCGCCAGCCTTTGGCGGCACAATGCCGGGCAAAGGCATAGAGCAGGGTGGTCTTTCCGCCGCCGCCCACCAGCGAGACCACATGGTCCTTTTCCGCCAGAAACGGAAAATGTGTTTCCGAAAGCATCAGCGGTTCTCTTCCACCGCCATAGCGACCTGCTCCGGGGTGATGGGCAGCTCGTAGAAGCGGGTGCCGATAGCATTGTAGATGGCATCCGCGATGGCGGGCAGCGGGGTGTTGATGACCACCTCACCGATGGATTTTGCACCAAACGGGCCGTTTGGCTCGTAGCTGCTCTCAAACTCCACCCGGATGTGGCCGATGTCCACACGGGCGGGGATCTTATACTGCATAAAGGAATTTTCCATCGGCCAGCCCTTGGCATCGTAGGTGATGTTCTCGGTCAGGGCCATGCCGATGCCCTGCAGGATGCCGCCCTCGGTCTGCACACGGGTCAGGTTGGGGTTGATGGGGGTGCCGCAGTCCACACAGGCGGCATAGTCCACCACTTTAACCTCACCGGTCTCCTTGTCCAGCTCAATTTCAGCCGCACCGACCATGTAGGGCGGGGGCGAAAGGGGCGAGGTGTGGGTCTCGGTGATCTCCAGCGGCACCATGTGGCCGAACTGGGAGGCGAAGGCCACCTCGGAGAGAGAGACCCGCTTTTCCGGGTCAGCGTTCAGGGAGACGAACTTGCCGTCAAAATCCACAGCATCTTCGGTCGTCTGGAGCAGCTCCGCGCCCAGCTTGCAGATCTGGCCGCGCAGCCGGAGGGCGCACTTTTCCACTGCCTTGCCGGTGACATAGGTGGTAGAGGAAGCGTAGGAGCCGGAGTCATAGGGCGAGGTGTCGGTATCCGCGCCAAAGACGGTGATATTGTCCAGGTCACAGTCCAGCACCTCGGCGGCGATCTGAGCCAGCGTGGTGTCACAGCCGGTGCCCATATCGGCAGCGCCGATGATGAGGGAGTAGAACCCGTCATCGTTTACCTTGAGGGTGGCGCTGCCCACATCCTTGCCGGAAATGCCGGAGCCCTGCATGGCCATGCCCATACCCACGGCGCGCACCTTGCCATTGCCAAGGTCGCGCACAGGGTACTTGTTGTCCCAGTCGATCATCTCGTGGACTTTTTTCAGGCAGCGGTCCAGCGCGCAGCTGGTGTTCACAGCGCCGTAATAGGCGGGCATCACATCGCCCTCTTTGACGATGTTCATTTCGCGGATCTTGAAGGGATCCATGTGGAGCCTGGCAGCCAGCTCGTTGACGGCAGATTCCACTGCAAACAGGCCCTGGGTCGCACCATAGCCGCGGTACGCACCGGCAGACATGTGGTTGGTGTAGACCACGTCGCTGACAAAACGGAAGGCTTCGGCCTTGCCGTACAGCGGGATGGACTTGTGACCGGAAAGGCCCACCGTTGTGGGGCCGTGCTCACCATAAGCACCGGTGTTGGACAGGGTGTAGAGGTCGATGCCCTTCACGATGCCGTCCTTGGTGGCACCCAGACGGACATGCATCTCCATCTCATGGCGGGGCGAAGATGCGGTCTGGCTCTCTTCGCGGGTGAAGATCAGCTTACAGGGCTTCTTGGTCTTCCAGGTAACAAAGGCCGGATAGATGGCCGAGACCGCCGTCTGCTTGGCACCAAAGCCGCCGCCGATGCGGGGTTTGATGACGCGGATCATGGATTTGGGGATGTGCAGGGCGTTTGCCACATTGCGGCGGGTATGGAACACGATCTGGGTCGAGCTGAGGATGTTCAGCCGCCCGTACAGATCCATCCAGCAGCAGGTGCGGAAGGTCTCCATCATGGCCTGCTGGCAGGCCTTGGTGTGGTAAACACGGTCGATGACAACATCGCACTTTGCCAGCACGGCATCGATGTCGCCGTCGCCGCACGCATCGTGGGCACAGAGGTTGCGCTTGTTGTCGGCACCCACGGGACTCAGGCTCTCCCAGTTGTCCTCCGGGTGGACAAGGATGGGGTTGTCCTTCGCAGTGTGGAAATCCAGCACCGGCTCCAGCACCTGATACTCCACCTTGATGAGCTTCATGGCTTTCTCAACACACTTCTCATCCTTGCCCACCACAATGGCCACCACGTCCCCTACAAAGCGGACGTGGCGGTCAATGACCAGGCGGTCGTAGGGGCTGGCTTCGGGGTAGGTCTGGCCGGCCTGCGTGTAGCGGCGGGCGTTCTGATCCACATCCTCCCAGGTGAAGATGGCCTCGATGCCGGGCACCTTTTTGGCCACGGACGTGTCGATGCGCTCCACCATGGCGTTGGCATGGGGCGAGCGGTACAGCTTGACGATCAGGCAGTCTGCCGGGGCCAGATCATCCATGTAAACGGGCTTGCCGGTCACAAGCTGCATGGCATCCTTTTTGCGGAACGCTTTGTTGACGTTTTTCATTCGGCACCCTCCTGTTTTGCTTTTTTCCAGGCGAGAAAATTCTGGATGCCCCGGAGCTGGCCCTCGTAGCCGGAGCAGCGGCAGAGGTTGCCCGCGAGATATTCCTTGATCTCCTCCTCAGTGGGGTATTCCTTTTCCCGGAAGAGGGCGAGGGCGTTCATAATAAAGCCCGGGTTGCAGAAGCCGCACTGCTCCGCACCCTGATCGGCGATAAAAGCACCGAACTCAGCAGCCTCCTCCTGCAGGCCCTCCAGCGTGGTCACCCTGTGGCCGTCGGCACGGGCTGCCAGCACAGAGCAGGACAGCACCGGCACATCGTCCAGAAAGACGGTGCACAGGCCGCAGTTGGAGGTCTCACAGCCGCGCTTGACACTGTAACAGCCGTGTGCGCGGACAAAATCGATGAGCAGGGTGTCCGGTGCGGCCTCTGCCGTGACTTTGGTTCCGTTCAGAATAATATTCACCTGCATCTTGTCTCACCTGTTCCCTTCCAATTTCAGCACAGCGCGCTTGACCAGCACCCCGGCCAGATGATTGCGGTATTCCGCACTGCCGCGCATGTTGCTCTCCGTCCGGATGTTTGCCCGCACCTCAGCGGCAAAGCGGGCGGCGGTCAGCTCCGGCGTTTCGGCGGCATTGGGCTGCAGGGTATACAGCACTGCCTTTCCGGGCCGGGCACCAATGGCAAACCGGAAGCCCCCGGCCGTTTTCGCGGCGGCACAGGTCAGCACCGGGAAATCCGTCTGGCTGTTGCGCACCGACTGATAGCAGAACGCTGCCTGCTCTTTCGGCACGATGACCCGTACCAGGATATCCCTGTCGTACGGGCGTTGAGCATACTCCGAAAGCGGCACGATGCCGCCCTTGTAGAGCTCCACCGAAGCGTTCTGGGCCAGGAACATGGTCAGTACATCGGAAAAGCCAAAACGGCTGTAAATGCTGCCGCCCACGGTGGCAAGGTTGCGCAGCTGCACACCCACAATGTGGCGCACAGATTCCCGCACAGCGCCGTCCGTGTAGGCATTGAGCCCCTCGTGGAGCTCGATCTGCCGCAGGGGCACCATGGCTCCGATGGAAAAGCCCTCGGCCGTTTCCTCAATTTTGTCCAGCCCAAGGCCCGACAGGTCGATGGCGGTGCCGACATTGATGTTCTCCATCTTGAGCCAGATCATGCCGCCGATGACCCGATTGTTTCGCTTCTGGTTGAGCTGCCAGGCTTCCTCGAGGCTTTCGGCCCGTTTGTATTCCCGGATCGTCATCATACGCAGTACCTCTCTTTTTTCGATTGCTACTTTTATTTTATCACAAAATCCTTTATAATGCCACTGGAAAGACTGCCGCAGATCCGGCAGATTCAGGAGGAATGATTTTATGGCAGAGTTGTGGAAAAAAAGCGCCCACCCTCCGGTGGGATGCGTCATCATGGCATCGGGGCTGGCCCGGCGGTTCGGCTCCAACAAGCTGCTGGCCGATTTCGGGGGCCGTCCCCTGCTCTGCCGGGCGTTGGAAATCACCGCCACCCCCGCCCTTGCTGCCCGGGTGGTCGTGACCCGCTCTGCCGGGGTAAAGGCCCTGTGTGACGCACAGGGCGTTCCCTGCCTGCTCCACAGCCTGCCGGGCCGGAATGACACTGTTCGGCTGGGGCTGGAAGCGCTGCTGGAGCAATGCCCCAACCTTGCAGGCTGCATTTTCCTGCCCGGAGATCAGCCACTGCTGCAGCGGGAGACGCTGGAAGCGCTGATCACTGCTTTTGCCCAGACACAAAAAGAAACAGAGCGGGCGATCTTCCGGCTGGGAGCCCGGGCCGCAGATGGCCCGGACACCGTTGTCGGAAGTCCCGTTCTGTTTGGATGCGGATATTTTCCCGCTCTGCGCACCCTGCCCGAGGGCAAGGGCGGCAGTGTTGTGCTCAAGGCTCACCCTGAGCAGGTACAGATCGTTTACGCCCAGCGGCGGGAAGAACTGCTGGATGCAGATACGCCGGAAGCTCTGGAGGAGCTCTCCGCCATTGCAGGGCAATGGCGCTTTTCCTGACAGGAGAGGCAAGGGCACTTCTTGGCTCCTCTGTCAGGGGAGCTGTCACCGAAGGTGACTGAGAGGTTTATACGGCCTTATCGTCCTTGGGCAGCAGTACGTTCAGCACAATGGCCACAAAGGCTGCGGGCACGATGCCGCTCTCGCCGCAGATCAACTGGAAGAACTGGGGGGTGTGTGCCAGGATGCTGGCATTGGCACCCATGCCGTAGCCCACGCCCAGTGCAACGGAAACGATGGTCAGGGTGCGCGGGGTCATCTTTTCCTTGGTAATGAGCTGAATGCCGGACACCACGATGGAAGAGAACATCATCACGGCAGCACCGCCCAGAACGGCCTGCGGCATGATGGAGACCAGTGCGCCCAGCTTGGGGATCAGGCCGCAGAGGATCAGGAAAATGGCACCGGTAGCCAGTGCACCGCGGTTGACGACCTTGGTCATGGAAACCAGACCCACGTTCTGGCTGAAGGAGGTGTTGGGCAGAACGCCGAAGCAGGCGGCAAAGGAAGAGCCCAGGCCATCGCAGATAACACCGCCGGACAGCTCCTTGTCGGTGGCCTCACGGCTCATGCCGCCCTCCATCACGCCGGAGATATCGCCCACGGTCTCCACAGCGGTGACGATGAACATGATCAGCACGGGCAGGATGGCGCGCATATCAAAAATGATCTTGACGGGAACCAGCTTGGGGATGGCAAACCAGTCGGCCTGTGCCACCTTGCTCCAGTTCAGCACCCATGCCTTGGTGAACTCCACACCCTCGGCAGTGACACCGGTGGTGGGCAGGACAAAGCCCATGATAAAGGCTGCCAGATATCCCGCCACAATGCCGATGAGGATGGAGGAGGAGCTCAGAAAGCCCGTGGTCCAATGCTTGAAGAACAGGATCACCACCAGCACGAACACGGCCAGCAGCAGGTTTTCCGCGGAACCGAAGTCCTTGGCTGCGTTGCCGCCGCCAAAGGAGTTGACACCCACGGAGATCAGGGACAGACCGATGGACAGCACCACCGTACCGGTGACCACCGAGGGGAAGAACTTGCGCAGAGGCTTGAGGAAGAAGCCCAGCACAGTCTCAAACAGGCCGCCCAGGATGGAAGCGCCCATGATGGCACCGTAGGCCAGCACACCGCCGCCCATGGAAGCAGCCACACTGTTGAACACGCCCAGGAAGCCGGAGCTGGTGCCCATGATAATGGGGACCTGACCGCCCACAGGGCCGATGGAGAACAGCTGCACCAGCGTGACCACACCGGCCACGAACATGGCGTTCTGCAGCAAGCTGACCTGCAGGTCAGCAAACTCACCGCCTGCAAGGCCGCAGGCACTGGTGATGATAAGAAGCGGGGTCAGGTTGCCCACGAACATGGCAAATACATGCTGCAGGCCCAGCGGGATGGCCTGGCGAAGGGGCATCTTGGCATCAAACTGGTATGCACCCTTCTCCAACTCGATATTTTTGATCATAACTTCTCCTTTATCTAAAAGGCTTTTTTACACGACAAAAATTATTATAGCAGAGCCTTTCTCAAATTGGGAGAGGTCCGGGATGTTTTTTGTTCATTTTTAGTTCATAAGTCATACTTTAGCTTTGAATTGTCCTTCTATGAAGCACAAAATTGGACAGATCAGCCCCCTGCTCCCGGCACCAGAAGCCTTTGAGGCGCATCGATGGCCGTGGTGCCCTCTGCAAGGTCGTTGGCGGCCAGCATCTGGGCCGGGGAGACATGGAACCGCCTGGCGATGGCAAACAGCTCCTCCCCCGCCTGTGCATAATAGATGCGCAGGCTGATCTCCGGGTCTGCCGGGGTCAACGGCTCTCCCAGCGCGATGGAGCCCACACAGGTGTTTCCGCTCCGCTGTAGGATGGCTCCTTCTGCCTTGACGGAAAGGTTGACCTCCAGTGTGCCGTTTGCGCAGACACAGCGCAGATCCTCGGCACGGAGCCAGCACTCCGGGATCAGCTCCGCGTCCGAGGGCAGCTCCCGCCCCAGCGGCAGGGCAAGCTCCAACACCTTTTCATAGCTTTCCAGCTCTGAAAGGCTGTTCTCCCCAAAGGCAGTCACGGTCACCCGGCTGGTCAGATCCCAGTTGTTTTCCCTGTATGCCAGCAGGGCCGGGCCAAAGGAGGCAAAGCAGGCCAGAATTTTAGCCCCAGCGTCCGGCAGAGGGCCGGAGCCGGTCAGGGTCACGGTCTCATCCAGGGTGCAGGCCAGCGATTCCGTCTGTACCGTCTGCGGGGTCTGTTCTGTCTCAAATTTCGTGGAGAAGGCATCCGCCACGCACTGCAGCTGGTAGGGCCTCCACGCCCGCAGGCGCAGCATCAGGGTGACGGTCAGGCGGCTGGGTTCCTCCCCTTCTCCCTCCGTGAGCGTAAAGCCCACCGGCTCGGCCACGCAGAGGCAGCGGCAGTCCTCGCTCAGGCCGTCCACATCCAGCACCTGATTGAAGTTCAGGTTCACGCTCTGGCTCTGCAGTGCCGGGTCGCCCTCGGCACGCCAGGCGCAGGAGACGACCAGCCCGCCCTTGGCAACGGCTTTCCCGTTCAGGAGCTTGAGGTCTCCGACAGAGGCATTGCCGCTGAGGTCCAAAACGGCGGCGGGCGGCGTGGGAAAGCGGATCTCGCCCTCGACCGTGACCAGCTTTTCCAGCACAGCGGCGCGCCGCACCCCGGAAAGGGTGACCAGTTTCTGCTCCACCCCGCCATCCGACAGAGCCGTGATGACATCGGTTTTGACCTGCGTATGCACCGATACCACCAGCCCATACGCCCCCCGCACCTCGATGCGCCGCGGGTTGACGGTGCGGCAGTTCAGATATTCGGTCTGGCCCTCCACCTGCACAGCCCACGCCGTGAAGACGAACTCCGGCAGGTCCAGCAGCTTGGTAAAGGGGAGCTTCTGCTCAGTCTGGCACAGGCCCGTCCCCTCTTCCCCCTGATAATAGACCACACAGCGCAGATATCCCTCCAATCGCAGCTTGCCGGGCTGCAGCCGCTTTTGCAGCACCACCGGCCTGACAAAGCACTAGACCAGCTTGAACACCGGTGGCAGATAATCAGAGATCAGGATCTCTGTTTCCAGCGGCAGCTCTGCCTTGAGGGTACAGTTTGTCCCCGCCGCCGGCAGGGCATCCCGAAAGATCTTCAACTCCATGGTACGCGCTCCTTTCCTGTCCGCTCTTGGTGTCATTTTATTCCGGGAACAGGTGGGATAGAACGGAGCGCTTTTCCGGAAACGCAAAAAGCCGCCGCACAGCGTTTCCACTGCGCGGCGGCCTTATCACAATCAGGGTTCGGGGAAAATCAGGTGCTTATTCAGCAGCCTTGGCAGCCTCGATCTGCTTGATCAGCTCGGGAACGACCTTGAACAGATCGCCCACGATGCCGTAGTCAGCAACACCGAAGATGGGTGCGCTCTCGTTCTTGTTGACGGCGATGATGCACTCGGAATCCTGCATACCAGCGGTGTGCTGGATGGCACCGGAAATGCCCAGAGCAACATAGATCTTGGGGTGGACCGTCTTACCGGTCTGACCGACCTGATGGTCAGCGGTCATCCAGCCTGCATCGGTAACGGCACGGGAAGCACCCACAACGCCGCCGCCCAGTGCAGCAGCCAGCTGCTCAGCCAGCTCGATGCCCTTGTTGACATCCTTGCTGATGCCGCGGCCAACGGAGACGATGACATCGGCACCGATCAGATCGACCAGCTTCTCAGCAGCCTTCTCGACGCTCAGGACCTCGGTCTTGATGTCGGCAGCAGACAGCTCGAAAGCGGGCTTCACGATCTGGCAGGCATCAGCCTTGGCCTGATCGAAGGGAGCCTTCTTCATAACGCCGGGGCGCACGGTGGACATCTGGGGACGGAAGCGGGGGCAGATGATGGTAGCCATCAGATGGCCGCCGAATGCGGGACGGGTCATCTTCAGGTTGCGGTCTTCCATATCGAACTTCTGCTTGGACAGGTCGATGGTGGAGCTCTCCTTCAGGAAGTCGATGTACTTTGCAGTGTCGATGTCCAGGTGGGTAGCATCAGCGGTCAGGCCGGTGTGCAGGCGGGCTGCGCAGCGGGGGCCCAGGTCACGGCCGATGTTGGTGGCGCCGATGAGGAAGATCTCGGGCTTCTTGTCCTCCACCAGGTCACAGATGACCTTGGTGTAGGCGTCGGTGGTGTAGACATCCAGCAGCTCGTGGTTGCAGTAGTACACCTTGTCGGCGCCGTAGCCGCCCAGGGCCTTCAGGTAGTCCTCCTTGATGTCCTTGCCCAGCACCACGCCGCACAGCTCCACGCCCAGGTCGTTGGCCAGCTTGCGGCCTTCGCTCAGCAGCTGATAGCTGATGGTCTGGATCTGACCTTCACGCTGCTCGCAGAATACCCACACGCCTTTGAATGCGGCGGTGTCCATTGCATTGAATTCAGCCATTGTTTGTTTCTCCTTCCTCAAATCAGGTGCTTGTCGTTCAGGATGCCAACCAGCTGGGCAGCGTCCTCGACCTTCATGCCGGCGCCCTTGACCGGAGGAGCAAAGGACTTGTAAACGTTCGTCGGAGAGCCCTTCAGGCCGATGGTATCGGTCTCGATGAGCGGATCATCTTTCAGTGCGTTGTAATCGAACACTTCCAGCGGCTTGTCGTAGCACTCGAAGATGCCGGGCACGCTCATGTAGCGGGGGGTGTTCAGCTCTTTGATGCAGGTCAGCAGGCAGGGAGTCTGAACCTTCAGCTCCATGTAGCCATCCTCCAGCTGACGCTTCACGGTCAGGGAGTTGCCGTCCTTCTTGATCTCGGTAACATAGGTGACCTGGGGCAGGTGCAGCTTCTCAGCGATCTGGGGGCCGACCTGGGCAGTGTCACCGTCGATGGCCTGACGGCCGCAGAAAACGATGTCCTCAGGGCCGACGCCGATCTTATTGACGGCAGCAGCCAGGATCTGGGAGGTAGCGAAGGTATCGGAACCGCCGAACTCGCGGCCGGAAACCAGGACACCGCGGTCAGCGCCGCGGGCCATCAGCTCGCGCAGCATGCCTTCTGCCGGCGGCGGGCCCATGGTAACGACGACGACTTCGCAGCCGGTCTCATCTTTCAGCTGCAGGGCAGCCTCAACAGCGTTGAGGTCATCAGGGTTGGTGATGGTAGCCATAGCAGCACGGTCCATCGTGCCGTCAGCCTTGACGGCAACCTTGCCCTGCGTATCGGGAACCTGTTTGACACAAACGATTGCTTTCATTACGTCTTGCCTCCTTACTTCAGCAGCGCGCCGGAAATGACCATCATCTGCACTTCGCTGGTGCCCTCGTAGATCTCAGTGATCTTGGCATCACGCATCATGCG
>ENA-OWOV01000287-OWOV01000287.1-gut-metagenome-genome-assembly--contig:-NODE-287-length-18054-cov-4.293931_pt1 | contig 18054 bp, 43 predicted proteins | sample MGYA00248247_ERZ651799 | MGnify/ENA primary metagenome ERZ651799 (study PRJEB26908, sample SAMEA4031712) | gut metagenome | biome: gut; feature: normal infant; material: stool | place: China | collected 2015...
ATATATATATAGTGATAGTTTGCGGTACACTCTCAAAAAGTATTAAAAATAAGGAGATTTTAACTATTTAAAAAAAATCATTCAATTTCTCACAATATAATATATATATAGTGATAGTTTGGATGATTTTTTTATTCATCATTAAAAACCACTATAAAATAAGCAAATACATACATTTTTGGAATGTTGCTTGTCAACATGACAAAAATTAGATATGAGCAACTTGTTGCGAATATCTATAACGCCGTAGGCAATTACATCACTCTTTAGTATTCTTTTAATTTTTCTCCACAGTTAGGACAGTAGTTAATATATTCTGCTTTACAATCCTCTGGCTTAAGAATTAATAAATATGCCTTATCCCATTTACTATTATTTACATGACTACATCTAATCAGTGTATTTCCTGAACGTGTTGTATGTTTCATGCACATAATTTTCATCTCCTTTGTATTTTTATTTTCTGTTTGTATCCTTATTGAATATTGTTTTTCTTTTTGTTTTCTTGATTTGTTCTTCAGTCATAAGATTGTTCTGAACTAATGTTGTAGTATCTATAAGTAATTCTAATGCATCTCTTAACTGTGGTGTATATTCTATTACATCCATAATATAATAGTCATTTCTATTGATTCTATTTTTATTGTAATAATCTTTATAAATTTGATTAAAGTCAATATTATACATATCTTCCAATTCTTTATAGATTGCAGTAGCTAATGGTTGTATATCAATCTGTGATTGAAGAGTATTGCTTCTATAGAAGTCGCATGGTGCATTTTCAAAAGTTTCTGTTGTGATTAATTTTTGCTTCATATTTTATCTCCTTTAATTTTTATTGATATGATTGATGATTGAATTCATATACTTATTCTCTCATTGTGAAAATTATTTTTGCATTTTCGTATAAGTGGTACTTGGATATGAGAGAAGTGATTTTGTAGGATTTTAATTACCCCCATCCCTGGCAGGTATATATCATATATTTCTAATAGGGCAATTTGATGGGTATTTAATATAAATCTGGATTGCTTTTCTATTTTTATGTGTTTAGTGTAAAGTTGGTAGGGTGTGAGATTAGGAACGAAAAAAGATACGTTTTTATTTAATTAAACCATCAGTTTAAAATTGATGCTTATTTTTGTGCATAAAAATAGACAGGTGTTTTCCTGTCATTGCTTATGTGGGAAAGTTCCCACTCCCTTATGCAAGGTTACAACTTATCTTGTCTCTTCGTTCCAAGCTAAGATTATAACCTTGTTTACTACACAAACAAGTTGTGTAGTTCAGTATGTGTGTTTTCTTATGATTTCTATTTTGACACAACCTTGAATTTTTAAACAGGCGATTTGATGACTTATCTATGAACAAAATGAGCTAGAATTAATTTTAATACCTTACATGGTAAATCGTGCCTTTTTGACATTTGAACAGAATTTGGTCTGATTTTATTTAAATAAGTATAGTAATTGGATGAAATGTATGATTTTGTTGTATTTTCTATAATTCAAATGTTTTATTCATAATGTTGTTGTATGGATCTTCTACATAGAGTTTTCTTGCCGCTTGCATAAACTTTTGCTCCATAGCCATAATCTTCCATAGGATTATTTAAGACTGATTTGATAATATCTATATCTAATTCTTCTGTGTTCAGATGATTGCAAGGCGATCCAATTCCATCTTTATTGCAGAATCCTTTTACTTTACCTGTTCCACGCAAAGAGAGTAGTGATAGTGCTTTTAGTCCATACATAAGATTGAGATGGATTGTGATAGGCTTATTTCTATATGGTATATTGAGTGAACCGTATAGGACTTGCTGCGTTTCTGTATGGATATAAATATCACCTGCTATGGTTTTATAGATGTCAAATGCTCCATGCTGCGAATAGATGCAAGCGTTGGCTAAAAGGATGTTTAATAGATGTGGGTCTGTTTCTTGCTGATAGTAATTGTAGGATTCTTGTGTATATTGACAATCTGGTATGTCTCCATAGCGTACTTGCTGGATGTTTCCTGAAGGATGATTTGACCAGAATGGGAATTGAGTTAAGATTTCTTCATTTGTTAAACGCATAGTTTTTGTCTCCTTATTTTTTGATTTGTGGGATATATTATTATTCTCTGTTGAAGGTTTAAAAATTAAAAGAGTTGAATGGTGATTTTTGACGTAAAAATAGTACATCGTAAAAATGCCTTTATATAAGGAAGAAAGTTGTGATCAGTGAGTGAATTTGTGAAAATTTTTAGTTGAATTTTGTGTGAGAGAGAGCGAAAAAGTGTTGTGAAATAAGGACTTTAGCGATACAGTGTTCGATAAGTGGTGAATTTTTGGTGAGGTACGATTTTCGTTGAAAAATAAGGGGAAATTGAGGATTTGAGGAGAGAGGTGAAAAATTGGAATTTTTGTGGGTGAATTTTTAGAAATGGGAGGGATTTTTTGAGTTGGTGTGTGGAAAGACCGCATAGTTAGTTCTGGCTAACTCAAGTTAGCCTTTCTGATTTTAACTGCCCCCAGTATACGAAAAATCCCTTGAAAATGCATACTTTTGTTATTTTTACGCTTTTTTCAGACAATGAAATTCAAATTTTATTTACTATATAAAGCAAAAAAAAATGGGGCTTCTTTTTCTCGACAAAATGTCTATTTTTAGAAAATAGGTTCATATATAGGCATTTTTTGTTTATTTTATCGTTTTTTAGACACTTTTATATTAATATGTCTATTATCATACAAAAACTACATACCTAGTTCATTACTATACAATAAATATATATCTGTCTATTTCTCGACATGCTGTCTATTATTTCCGGATCTGATTCCATACCATCAAGTTAGCTACAACTAACTACCATCATTCCATTTTTTCCTTTTTTTGCATTATATAGAAGAAACACGTTTTTTGAAAAAAATTAAAAAAGTGCTTGACGTTTTTCAAATCATGCAATATAATGGCAAGTGTCAAGAGGACAACTGTTCTCAAGCACTTGACAAGTTAATAATGTTTTTTGTTTTTATACTATTTCTATTTTCAGTATGATTAACGGTGGTCGGGCACATAAGAAAATAATAGTTGACAAGCATCAAGCGTTATGATATACTTGAAACAAGTCAAGAGGACAACAACCACTTGACAGATAATTAAATAGTAATCTCCTCTCGTTAGACGGTTAACACGTTAAAAAGTTTGTACGTGATTAAAACTTTTCCGTCAATCTAATGAGAGGAGAGTGGATAGGATGTATAAATATTATTATACTTCCTACGGTTGCATGGGATATGTTCCGTGGCTAAACAAGTACCAGTTGTTTAGCAATGATACGGATTACATAGAGTTTATCTCATAACATGCAACAAGTGCGACTTATGCTAGTCTAGCACACCACAAGTCTATTCTAGCATAAGTCGTGCAAAAATTCCACAACTAAATAAACGGTTCTCATGTTAAGTAGGTACAGTGCGTTTCCTAGAAACGTTCCTAAAGACTATGTAAAGTGGGAGCTGCTAGAGATTTCCTATATCTTTATCTAGGTTTTGCTCTATACAAACTTAATAATAGGCGCATAGGCTCGTCTGCCTGAAAACGAGTTAGTCCCTCAGCTTATTACTTTGGGGGCGTGGCAAGTCATGTTTTTTGACTTGTAACAGGGTTACTCCCTTTAGGTAGAGAGGAAAGCTTTTCAGTCTATATTCTAGGCAGTGGGCGTTTACAAAGTAAGTACACCACCAAAAATAAACAGTACAGCTAATTTAAAAAAGCTGTTTCGATTGAGTTCAATAACTAAACTTATCAATCGAGAAATACATAAAGGCATGAGTATTGCGTAAAGTGGCAGAGAGTAGGGTAACACCTGCTCTTCTTAGTGTTGGGTAAAACCAACTCACATGACCGCTATGTTTACGCTCATGTATTCAGAGTTATACATAGTTCAAAGGGTAGAACAACTAGATCTCAACGCTACCAGTCTACCCTTTTATAGTGTGTATAACACGCTACAACCATTAAAATTATCAAAAAAATCACGCTCAAAGCGTGTCGGTGGAGATAGTATCAAGAGCCGTAGGAGCAATTATGATGAACCTTAATATTAACTTTTTAAACAAAAACGCTACACTTGAACAGACAGAAGATTTTATGACAGCAATCACACACGAAGAGTCTGAAATGAGGATTCAGCTTCTTAAAGAGGATATTGCACGGATTAAAACCCGTATTTCTAATCTTGAGAAGAATGAGGATAAAACCCCAGAGCAGAAAGAAGTAGAAACAGAGGCTCTTTCTGTACAGTTGAAAGAAACTGAATTAACACTTGAGGAAGCAAAGGAAGACTCTGCGGAGACATTGAAAACATACAACAGCGTTATCTCTGTAATGACAGAGGAGAATCATGACCATTTCAAGAACAATGCTGATGTTGTACGGACTGTACTTAGAGTCCTTGCGACATGGAATAATTCTAAACTCGTGAAATATGCCATTATTCCGGCATTTCAGAGTCCGAAACTTTATGAAGCTCTTGAGGCTATTCATGTGAACTCTAAAGCCGGAGAGGATGGTCAGATTGTAATGTCTAAAGAGGTCAAAGAAGCGTATAAATCAGCTTCAAAAGAGCTTGAGACTATTATCAAGACAACATTCTCTTTGCCTTTTGAAACTCCATACACAGACAAGACTCGTGTAAAACTCACGGCAGACGACAAGAAACTTTTGCATGATAGCTATGTGAAAGGATTCAGAAACAAATTTAGAATGGATGAGAAAACGGGCGAGGTGAATTTTGAAACTCGTCAAATCAATACGCTTGTAAAAGCGAAAAAGAACAAAAAGACAGGCAAAACGGAATACGACTATTCCGCACTTGCAAGCGTTATTTGTAACATTGTAATCAAGCACTATTTCAAATAGAAACGCAAATCAAAATAGGTAGTATGAAAGGCAGAGCGAAAGTTCTGCCTTTTTCTAGTGCTTATTTTTTGCTTTCAGAAAGGGGAAAAATCATGAAAATTATGGTAATAGAAAAGAATTCTAAATATAAAAACCACCATATTCCAGTAGGTTCAATCCTTCTTCAAACAGAAAATGGAATCATTTATGTGTGTGAAAATTTTAATAACGAAAAAGAGGACTTTGTTCATGTTTGGATCTGGAATAGAGAACAGTGGTGCTATGTTTTGGCAAATAATAATTATACAGATTCTATGCGTAAATTTTATTATGAAGAATTGCGAAAGAGAAAACGCAAATCAAAATATGCAGATTATGTAAAAATGATGAAACATGACCGAAGACATAAAGGCGGTGGAAGTGGTCAAAGATTAGGATTCACCGGAACTGTAACGGAATATGAATGCACGAAAAATCCGTTTCACGATTTCAGAAGAAGTATGTACGTTCAGTGGAACTGAAAGGGGTAGATATTAATAAAGAACCTGAAAGCGAAAAAGTTCTAATCCGTTTGACAGAATTAAACTATGTAATCGCAGGGTAAATTTAAATATAAAATAATTGTAAAAAGTCAAACGATATACTATAATAAAAAGGAAAGGAGATCTTAACAATGATAGTATATTATAAATTAGACAAATTGCTTGAAAGTAGAGGAATTACAAAACGCAAATTGTGTGCTGATACTGGACTCAGCACAAACATTGTATCAAAGATTGCAAAAAACGAAGGTTTCAAAACGGAAACCATAAATCGACTTTGCGAATACTTAGAAGTTCAGCCAAGTGAAATTATGGAATGGATACCAGATGCGGAATATAACGCAAACACTAAAAAAAGGGAAGAGCTAGAAGCTCAAATCGCAGAGCTTCAAGCGAAACTGAAAAACTTATAAAAGTTTAGCACCTCAAACCAGGGTGCTATTTTTATACCCATTTTTACAAAGCGAAAGGAGAAATATCATGAAAAATCTCACAAAATTCCAAACACTTTTCATAATAATTGCGCTTGCCATAGTAGCAGCTTTCACAGATCTAAGTCTCGCAAAACTCTACAATGCAAACCAACAAAAACATCTCTATCCGCTGTCAACCACAGTAATGGAGATCAATAACGACACAGTGAACGTTGAAGATTCAAACGGAAATCTCTGGTCATTCAACGGAGCAGAAGATTGGGAGATTAACGATACATGTGCATTAATCATGGATGATAACAGCACAAAAGATATCTATGATGATGTAATAATCTCAACATGGTATCAAGGCAGAACGGAAAGCAAAATTTCCGACATTGCCTATATTGACAAGTCTTCTGATAACAGTTTTACCTTAGAAGACTCGAACGGAAAGTTGTATATTCTTTTCACAGATGACAACGGGAACATACAACGGTAGAAACAGCCAACGGAAATGAGGCTGTTATTTTTATGCAAAAACGGATAAGGAGAATAAGATTATGAAGCTGTATTATATGCTCAAAAACAAGTTAAACAAGGAAGAGAAAGCAGAAGTAAAGTTTATGCTTTCAATCTTCAAAGACAAACGGATTACACACTGTCCATATATAACGGGCAGTGAAAAAGTCCGTAATGTAGCTTATGAATTAGGCTACCAGGTAGCAACGGGCAGAAATGAATTTGGATACTACGAGGTGTATCCGAACACAGTATTTTAAAAGGGAGAAGAGAGAAAATGAAAACAGAAACACTCAATCTCATTTATTCACGGGCAAAAACGCCAAAACATCCAAAACGGAGATCTGAGCAGTATTACCTCCGGAAGGCAGCAAGAGAAATGATTAAGTATTTTATGATTTTTCTTCTGTTTATTGGATTATACATTGTACTGCTGATTTTATTGTCAGCGTTCAATGTATTGTAAACGGAAAACAATGCAAACAAAAAATAAAAGGGAACTGTGCAAATTCTCCCAACGCAAAGGCACAGAGAAAAGGAGTTTATTATGAAGAAAGTGTTTTGGTTTAGCAGACACGAGATGACAGAAGAACAGAAGGCAGCACTTGGAGAATGTGAAATTATCCAATGTAACAAGTCAATAAATACTGCATATGACGTGCAGGAAGAGGCAAGGGAATGCGATATTTTAGCAATCGTTGCACCGATTAATTTACAGCAGCAGTTCCTGAAGATTGCAGACGGCAGACCAGTAATCATGGCTGTCAATGATCGTGTATTAATTCCGCAAAAAGATGGAAGTGAAGATAAAGTTGCTTTCAAGTTTGTGAAGTGGGAGCAGCTTATCAAGATCGAAGTCGTAAAAAAGGACTTTGAGATTTAAAAGGGAAAGTCAAGTACAAAAAGAAAAGGAGATTGAAATGTTAGACTTAAACTTTTTCAAAAAACTTGCATTATATAGCAATAGCCATTGGAAATGCAAAACGACAGAAGAAGAACTCCATGATTCCTCGATGGAGATGTTTCAGGAGTTCACACGGTAGAAACGGAGATGGAAACTTTCTGAAGACATGACCGCATTAATTCAGAATCTCAAAGAAGATTCTGACAATGGTGGAACGGAAAGTCAAGAACTCTTGAACTTGATCCTCAAGGAATTTAAGGTAGTCTAATGCAGAAAAAATATATAGAAAGGAGAAGAGAAAATGAGCAGAAGATTACAACCAGTTTCTACGAACGATTTTCGTAGAAAACTAAAGAAAAACGGTTTCCAGTTTTCACGGTCTAATACAGGACATGAGATCTGGGAACGGAAACAGAGCCTTTCGATTCCAGTACATGATAAAGAAATTTGTGGTGGAATCGCAAAGAGATTAACAAAAGAATATAATTTGAAAGATTAGGAGGGAATGGAATAATGGAAAAGAGAAAATATAACATAATCCTCAAATATAAGGATTACACAATCATCAGTTACGAAAAGAAATACATTGGAACTGAATATGTAATTGCTCGGAATTTTAATGAAGAAGAATTTTCATGGGATTCTGCAAGAGATAACTATGCGTATTCTGTGGAATCTGCATTGGCAACTCTACTTTCAAGGCTTGGAAGTGACTTTGTTAAATCTCAAAGGCAACTTGAGATTGAACGAAATACAGGCATTACGTTTGATCGTGCTTGTGAGCTTGCTACTAAATTTAAGGATGGCTTATTTGGAGCAGATTTGGAAAGCGAAGAATATGATGAATTCTTCTTAGGTGAATGCGAAATGGAACCGCATGAGTTAGAATTCTTTGGTATTGAAATGGAAAGTGAGGTAGACAAAAAATGTTATACAGATTAGGTTGTTACAACACAGATGGTAGTTTAGAGTGTTTGCGCACAGCAAATACGAAAGAAGGAGCTAAATATATGTATGAAAGCTTACGGGAAGAATGGAAATGTACAATCTGGGTTCAGAAAATTGAATTTGTAGACCCGAAAGAAGAATTTTGTGATTAAGAGGAAAGCAACATTTCAAGGAAAAGGAGAATTTATGTATAGAGTTGAGTGGTTAAATGATAATGGAGATACATGTGTTAAAAGTGGATTTGAAACAAGCGAAGAAGCACATGAATGGATTAAAAAACACCATTTTAAAGAATTTGCTTTTCCAATGGTGTTTTATGATGGAGAATAGAAATACGTGTTTCATTTGATTTGGAGGCAGAAAAATGGATAGAGTTGATGGAAATTTTGCATTCGAGACACAAAGTAATACCTGTTATGATGGTAATATCAATCTTGGCAGAGCCGTAGTTTTTATGAATCAAAATCATCACGCTGCTAAGATAGATTTTATTTATATGGTGGATAAAAATGATAACTGGTCTTTTCATTATGAGAACGGGACTTGTTTAACGGATGAAGAAAAAACGGAATTGGAAAATTGGTTCATTACTTGCGGATGAATAAATGAAACTAAGATTTCAAGAAAAGGAGTGAAGTGAAATGATGGAAAATATTTATTTTACAACAACGAATGGTACACTTGTTAATAACTATGATATTGCAAAAACTGCTATTATTAATGGAGATTACATTGATGATAATAATTTTGAAGAAGTACGGAAGTATGCAAGTAATTGTAAGGGAATCGTAAGAGAAATTAAACCTTCTATTAAAAAGTGCTTGCAGAATGGTGAGAAGGTTACGGCAGTTAAGTTGTATTATGTTCGCCATCCTGGTATTGGATTGAAGGAAGCAAAAGAAGCAGTTGATATTATGGAAGCGAAAATGAAAAGTAAAAATACAATCTAGCCACTAGACAAAGGCAGTTAGGAGAATAAATACCTAGCTGCCTATTTTGATGAAAGGAGAAGAGGAAATGTTAAATGTAAACGACAAAGTAAAATTGCATATGTATGACAGTTGTAACAGAGAAATTAAGACACGGAATTATGACAAAGTGTTTGTTGTTCGTGAAGAAAATGAAAAACTTGGTATTGATTGGAATACAGAGAAACTACCATACACTTGTAATGGAGAAGTGTTCACACCGTTTGAAACATTTTCATATTCAGTGATTTTTGAGAATGTAGAGAACGGAAAGAAATACCATTGGAGTAATGCAGAGAATAGAATTGTGGAGGGAGATTAATATGAGTAAATGGTTGTATGATCCTGAAAAAGATTCACGGAATGGAAAAGAATTTGATTATAATTTTCCGATTCATGAAAATGACACATTGTTTAATGGCTTTTCATATAGGGAAGTTATGGATGTAGTGATTGCAAATTACGGTCACAACATTACGGAAAAACAATTTGATAAAGCTGTTAAAGAATTTCTTGATATGAGAATCGTAGAAATGAAAGAAAATCTGATGTTGTGCAAAGTAAATATGTTGAAAGAAATTAGAAAGGAGTGATAACATGACACGACCAGAATTTGAAGAAAAATCATTTGAGGATGTAATGAGTCAACTTAATGAGGAATTGGACGAGATTACAACGCTTAATATTTTAAAAGAATTCGCAAAGTCAAAAATAGACGATGGAAATTATCTTCTTGCTAATCATATTATTGAAGCATTGCAAAATGGAAATGACGAATATTGGTGGGATTATGATTACTGCATGGGAACGCTTGATACGCCTATTCCATTAACAGAAAAAACAGATGTTGAGCATTTAATTGATAATTAGAAAGGCAGGTTGTTGATATGAAGGTTAAATATGTTGGTTTTGGAGGATACATGGAAGTTCCATGTTACGAGGATGAAAACGGAAAGTTATATTTCGATGAAAATGATGGTCGCAATGGTTTAAATCTCTACACAGGTGCTTATAGAACTGAATGGGATGAAATCTGTGGTGAGCCATGTAACAGAGTAATAGAACCAGTTGAATGTGATGATCCTTTTGTTCGACATCCAAGAGAAATTGATTATATGCTCTTGGACAGAATGAGAAGTGACTGCGAATATTTTCTCGGAAACGGAAATGGTTACGAGGGACATTTGTGGGGTGGCAGCGTAGAAGTAATCTGTGACGAAATGGAACGGATTTGGAATTCATTGGAAGAGAAACCTGAATGGTTATCATTGGAACAGATTAAAAATTACAGAAAAGAAATGATGAAAGTGAGGAGATAATTATGTTACCACAGATTAGTTACGATAGAAAGTTTCTTGCAAAATTAAAAAGCAATTACTTCAATGCAAAAGCATTGTATGAAACAGTTAAAGAAAATGCGGAAGAGATTGAAAGAAAGATTCTTGCGGAAAATGAGTTCTATGAAACAGAAGATGTAGCAGAAATGATGGAGAAAAGAGGTGGAGATGGAAAGCAAAAACGGATTCTCGAACCAAGTATGACTTACATGATGGATTTAGATAATGAACTGCCACGGTATATTGATTTATGTTATCCAGAATATGTCAAAGCAGGAATTGCAGATCCAAGAGGAAAGGGATATTGTCCTGATGCACAATCAAGAGAATTGCTACTTGAAGCAACAAAGCAGCTTGTAGAATATGGAATTGAAATTATTCCAGATGAATTTGGTGAAAAAGAAACCTTGCGTAAGGCGATTCAGCATATCAAATGGAGAGATAAAGTGCTTGATTTAGTATTAAGCCTAGAAAGCGATGAGGTGGAAAATTATGCAGATTATTGATAAAGCCATTACACCGGATGGAATAGAAATTGAGCTTAGAGATTTAAGTGGAGAACATAAATTACCAGATTATAACGGAATGGAAATTGCTTTCCGTACAATTGCAAAGAAAACATTTCCACCAAATAAAGGATGGTATGCACAGAAAGGAAAAGAATTTCATTCATGTATCTGTTGCTATAAAAATTATACATCAAACATGTTAAAGGCAGATTACGAAGAACTTAAAAATGGTACAAAAACTATTGCAGATTTGAAATCGTATTTCTGGAATAGGTACAGAGATTGTTATGTACTTGGATTGGAAGGGAGTGAAAATTATGCAGAAAACATTAATGGAAATGCTAATTGAAGCTGGTTATCCAAAAGAAGAAATGGATCATCATTGTTCTGATTTGTATGTATATGTAACACCGCTTACAACAAAGGTAATTGAAGAATGGTGTAAGGCACATGATTACAGAATGGCTTGGCATTGTCCTACATTTAAAGACCAGATAACAGGCAAAATTATGTATGATTGTGCATTTCAGTGGTATGAAAATTAGCAGAGCAGATAGGAGAGTGATTATATGGCATATTACAGTAGCCCACGAAAATATGAAAACGCAACTGGTAAAAGATTTACAGATAAATGCCCATGCATTCATAAAACAGGAAGTGTTAAAGGTATGGTTAAATTAGGCTTTTGGGACAAAGATAGCGATAAGGTAAGACACGGAAACTGGATTTATCAACAACCATAAGTCAAAAGAAATTGTAATTTAAAAGGGAGAATACATCATGTGGATATTTGAAGCAACGTATGAAAATATGGATCTCGATAGTTCTATTAAATCAGTAAGAAGAAAAATAGAATTTGATGGTGATAATTTCTTTGACACAGGAGATGAATGTTATTTGTATGCTATGCAAAAAGCATTAGAAATGAAACAGAAAAATGAATGTTTAGGCTGTTTGGAATTTATAGCATGTTAGAAGGGAGAAATAATTAACCATGTTTCAATGTTATTATAATGAAATTGTTATATTTAATGACAGGAAATATATTGGGAAACGCATAGATACAGAGCATTTTGAAACGGAAACAGATGCAGAACAGTATTGTATAAGAAATGTAGGAATACAAGAATATCCAGATGGAAGTTATACAGAATGCGAAATGAAATATGAGGAGGTTGACAATGAAGAAAAATAAACCACGGTGGAAAAATCTTGATATGTGGGAACGGTTAGCAAGAAGATGCAAACAGAGTGGATGCTCTGAAGATACTGTCGAACATATTAGAGAGCATGGAAAACAGAGAAAAATCGAAAAAAATAGTAAATGAAATATTAGTTTCAATTTAAGAAAGGATGGTTGATTTATATGTTAAAGGCAATAAATATTAAATGGGATACAGATGGAGACAAGGATGTATACAATGAACTCCCAACAGAACTTATTGTTCCTGATGAATTTGAGGAAATGTATAAAGAAGACGAAGAATATGCACTTGATGAGATTTCAGATTGGTTATCAGATGAAACAGGATTTTGTCATGCAGGATTTGAGATTGAAAAGGTAATTACAAAAGAATCTGTTGAGAATGATTTATATGATTTCTTTAATGACAAAATGGAAACTGGAGATGCACATGAAATTGAAAGTGTGTGGAAACAATACGATCCTACAAACGGTAATATTATTACTATTGATTGTGTAGGTGGAAAGCAGATCAGATTGATTATTCAAGTAGATTAAGGAACGATGAGAAATGTTAAAAATTAAGTTCAAATACAGAGATGAAATGAGCAACTGGAAATGGAGAACGTAAAGCTGTGTGGTTGAATCCGTAGAAGAATGTAAGAGAATTTATGGTCTTGGAATTGATTGTGACTATGAAATTCTTGAAGTAACAGAAACTAAATAAAGAGAATAATAAGGCAGATGCAGAAATGTATCTGTCTTATTTATTAGGAAGGAGAGCAGAATGGGACTTATATATTTGAAAAATGAAGAGAAGCGGATTTATGAAGCATATGGGATGATTGTGTATGGAATACAAGATAGATACACATGGAGTATTTACCCAGATAGACCGGATGAAAATGTATATACATCATTACGGATTGAAAGAGATGAAAAGAACATTTTAGACGTTCATCTTGGAAATTTATGTATTTTTGAAGAGAATTTTAATAGAACGATTGATAACTTTTTATGGTGGATTGATAAAGATAATCCAAATTCTTACGATATTAGACATGCTGTGTTTAAAAGCTTGACTCAAGCAGATTCATTATTCAATCATCTGATTGAAAATCGTAAGCGAAAAGAACAGGTAGAAATCAATGAAAAAGCAAGAGTTGAAGCAATCAAGAAAGAGGAACAGAGGCAGATTGACTTGATTAAACAGTATTGCGAAAAGAAAAATCTTTTATTCAAACAGTATTATGAGAAAGCTTATCTGATTAAGTTGTATAACGAAAATGTAAGGCAGATGATCGAAAATGCAGACAATAAACAGTTTGAAGGATTGAGAGATTTTATGAGTGAACATCCTGATAACAAAGATGCAGTGATTGTAATGAATGGAAATATTGAAGATATAGCAAGGCAAATAGCGTAGGAGGTTGATTGATATGAGAGAACCGCAAATACGAACAATATATAACAATTATGATTTATGGGATCAGTATTCAGAATTTGCAAAGGAAACACTTTCAGAGTATGAAGAAGAACCAAGTGAAGATTCAATTTGGAATGTAATAAATGATGAAGATTCAACCAATTGGGAATGTGAAAAGGAAAGACTTGAAAAGTTTTTTGATGACGGAAGCATATGGATTTTACGTGGCACAAGCGGAAGATGGAACGGAACTTTTGAGGCAGGAACAATTTTCACAGACTTTATGGATATGTATAGAGAGGCAATGACTGATTGTGATTATGTTCATTTATATGATGAGAATGGACACTTTTATATGCAGTGTTCTCATCATGATGGAACTAACTACTATGAGATTAAGAAACTCACAGACAAAGGAATTGAATACCTTAAAAACTGGGAAGAAAATTGGAATGACAGGAGAAGCGAAAGATATGTGCATAATCAGATTATGAAGAGATATTCAATACTTCCAAATTTTTCTCATAGAGTGTACGGCTGTCCTAAAGTCCAGTGGAAGAAAGAGGTATCATAAATGGACAAAATAAAAGTGATTTTTCGTAAAGATAAAAATAATGAAGTAATTGCGTTCTTCCCAGAAGCGAGAGTAAATTACGGAAATATTATGTCATATATGCATATTGGTCAGCATGGCGAAGCAAGTTATGAATTTTATCTAGTCACTCATAAAGCAAATAAAAATGAGTATGCTAATTTATTTGCTGAATTATGCAAAATATATGATGATTGTGAATTAATGGTAAAACAGAAAATTAGTTACAATGATTTAAGAGATAAGGCATGGGGATAAACATCTAATGAAAGAACGATTTCAAGAACGTAGGAAGTTGGAAATATGATTAGTACAATTGAAAAAGACTTTATAGTAAACGATGGAGTTGTTACATTTCCAATGAAAGAACTTCCAAATTGGTATGGTATTTCGGATGTCGGATTTATATGGCATGGAGAATGGAGTGATCCTGAAATTGAATATAAAGGAAAGCGAATTAACGCAAATATCATTGAAGATTCAATGTGGGAACGTTGGATTTATGATGATGACGGAAAATTAATTGACGGAAGAGAAAATGATGTTGAAGGTTTTGAAAAATTCATGTTAGATAACAAGGATGAAGTTTATGAATTAATTGAATTAGCAATGGAGGAATAAAAGTGGGAATTAATGTATTGAGAGTTGAACTGGTAAGAGAAATCGGTAATTTAAAGACGTATAAAATTACATACCAAGAAGAAACAGAAATTGAAACAACACTTGTTGGAAATACATTCAATTATAGTGAAGAACCTAAAGTTTCTGAAGCTGTGCTTGACTTTGCAGAACAGTGGATTCTTGGAAATATTTAGAAAGGTGGTTTTATTATGATGACAAAAGAGAGATTTGAAGAGACTGCTTATAAAATGAGCTACGAAGAATATAAAAAGTGTTACTGTCCGGAATGTAAAAGAGAAAATTGTATTCATAGAGATGCATATAGAAGACTGCCAGAAATTGATGGTGGTCTTAGTTTATGTCCAAATTTGAAGGAGTGATAACAATGTTACTAAAAGATACGAATGGGAAACAGATAGTGCTTAATTAGAATCCTCTTACAAAGGAAATAAGTGTTACTGTTATAGACAAGAAAACACGGAAACGGAGAGAATATAGAAATAAACAGATAATATGTAAATTGTTTGCAGAATGCATTTAGGAGAAATTATGTACAAGTTAAGAATTTATAATTTAACAGGTGCGGATAAATGGAACTTAAATCATGAAGAAAAGTTTGATACTAAAGAACAGATGGATAAAAGGTATGATGAGTTATTTAAAATGGAACTGCATAGCTTAAACCCTACGGCATGGGAACGGATTGATGGTGGATGGAAACGATTGAAGGGATATTAATATGGAAGTAAAGATATATCAGAACAAGAGAAATAGACATAAATATATAGAAGTACACAATGATGGACATTACCACAATTCTGTTCGTCAGTATATAGAACATAATCAGAAGGTTGCAGGTCGAAAGGTTGGAATTGTGAGGAACTACACCGGTGATGGATCGTTGCATCGGTGGAGAAAATGCAATTTGAAAGAATTGTTGGAAGACTATAAAGAGGTGTGATATGAAACGGTATGGAGAAAGTTTTATATTAAAACAAGATCTAATGGATGCAATAGCATCCTATATGGATGATGATATAAGAGAGGATTTACATTTCAGGATTGTGCCATGCAGTCCTGATTTATTTTTAAGAGAATATATAAAGAGAGATCCTGATTTTGTTGATCTTCTCAAAAGCGAATTTAGTATAGAAATGGAGTGATCAGAGTGAACACAAGGGAACTTGCGAAAAAAGTTGTTGATTGCTTATCTGATGGATATGACGATGAAGAGAACAGAGATGAAACTGAAAATCTTCTTTATGATAGCTTGTCACAAATAAGTAATGATAATCCAATCAAAATTGTATTAGTCAGATTGTGTGAAACGATAGAAGAATTACAAAGTTAGATTGGAGGATAAATAAATGAATGGAATTACAAAAGAATGCTTAAGAAAAGAGCTTGAATGTGGGAAACGTCTGAAAGATCTGTTTGAATTTTCAGATGGTCAAGATTGTATCATCTATAAAGGAAAATTTGATCTGAACAATGCGGAGAATATTATCTATATTCCAGATATATTCTTAAATGACATTGATATTGATACGGATTTTCTGACGGAAATGGAAATCAAAAATGTACTAAACAACTGCTATACAACAAATGATTTCCTAGAAGAAGCACAAGGTCATGTGAATCTTGCGGAAAGTCTTTTCGATTATGTTGATTGGCAGCATTTAGATTTGAATGATTTATTAGAGGGGTACAAGGACGAGCAGGAAGCATTTTTGGAAAGATACGGATTTCCTTATAGTGAATTGGAAATGCAGGAGGTGTAAATTATGCATATCCACACGATTGAAGAAAATTATGAATACAGAATGAAAAATATTATGAAGAAATTCATAAAAGATTATGGACTCAAAGAAATGAATCCAGAAGAATTACAAGATAAATTATGGTCGGAATATGCAGAAGAATATGCTCATGCTGTTTTACAAGATATGGCTGATTTTTCCGGTGATGAATTATTTGAGATTGGAGAGTGATGGTATGAAATTTTCAGAAGCAAAACAGAGAAAAGATTACAAGTTTACATTGAATGAGATTGAAGATCTAATAGAAGATATTCGAAATAATTATATGAAAAATTTATATGAGAACGGAGATGGATACAGAGGTGCAGCGGTTCTCGAAATTGGATATGTGGATGTAGAAGTGAACATCTACACAGAAGAGCAGGTTGCCAGATCTAATGATCAGACTGGAAATAAAGCTCCTGTTATAAATTATTTTACATGCTTAAAACACGGTGATAGTAAAGATGATTGGGAATCAGATTGTTACTTAGATTATGATTTAAAAGTAGATTGGAACGCTAACGACTGGAAAGAGCAATTAGAAAGAGATATGTTTACTGCTCTTGATGAATATGTAAAAGCAAATAATTACAGCTACAATCACGCAAATTAAAAGAATGGTAGGTGGTACATATGGATATTACAAATTTATATGCATACAGAATTGATGAATTGGCTGTTGGTATGGTAAAGGCAGAATCTTATGAAGATGCAAGAGAAAAAGTAAAAACAGCTTATTTAAAACACAATGATTGTTTCAATTCTGAAAGAGATTTCATCGAATTGAAAAAGATTGTAGAAAACGATTCATGGTTTAGTGATAATCCAGACGTGATCGAGATTGATGATTTGATATAGAAATGGAGATGTAGAAATTATGAAAGAATTTATAGTTAGATGGACAGCAGACGGATATTGTGTTGAGTTTCATTATCTAGTTATTGCTGAATCGTTAGATAATGCAAAAGAATTATGGGATGAATATATAAAAACACATGAGAAAATTCAGTATTCATGGGATAAAGCGGTAAAAGCAGTTAAGCATCATTATGGTGGATATATTTCATGGAAAGATAATGGAGATACGAATAGATCTAAAGGTTGTTATGAAATGGAAAGTGAGAATATCTTTACTGGTAGCGACCATTTAAGAGATTAATGAAACAAGATTTTCAACAGAATAATTGGAGGAAAGTAATATGAACGATAAAAAATATTACGTAGATTTAATAGAAAAGATATGTTTTAAATATAATCTTTCAGGCTCGTTAATAGAAAAAACATACATAGAAGGAATTAGTAACAATGATTTAACTTGTTGCTATGTAGATGGAAGAATTAAGAAGTCAAAAGAATTAAGAAGGGAATTAACATCTGTCTTAAATGACTTTCTTAAAG